>FSWR01000061.1_pt1 | contig 284420 bp, 270 predicted proteins | sample 1638041 | NCBI WGS metagenome assembly FSWR01 (sample SAMEA3914789, study PRJEB12502) | metagenome | biome: forest; material: soil | place: Canada | collected 2011-07-03 | depth 0.3 m | reverse complement strand
GGCGCTTGCCGTTGACTTCATTCACTAGCAACTTCCTTTCATCTGACCCGCGCGCGGGCTCATTGGTAATGCCACGAAGTTACGCGCGCCCAATTGGGCACATTCGGCTAGAGCTGGTTCCGGAATCCGTCAGCGAGATCCACCCGCCAAGGAACCAGATATTGCTTGTCTTTGTTGGTTCCTGCTGAGAGAATATTGGTATGCCAAGAAGCCCACACGGGACTGCCGAAATCCGCGCCTTGTTCGCATCCGTCGATGACCTGCATCCAGCATCGGGGGACCCGCTGGTGTCAGCAGACGGACTGGACCTCACCGACCGAGGAAGCAAAGCGCAACGCAGCTACGAGAACTGGCGAAGGCGGAAGCTTGTACCTTCCGTGCTCAAGAACTCGCCCCCTGGCCCCATTGATGCCCAATACGTGGCCCACTTCTTTCGGCTCAGGGAAGCCGGATGGTTGCCCAACTCAGCAACCGTTTTGCACATCTTCGCCCAAGGGATCCATTGCCCTCCTGAGGTCGTCCAAGAGGCTCTAACCTCCATCGTCCCGTCATTCGCATTAGCGGACGAAGGCGCGGAAGCGCCCCAGGCCGTTCAGCTGGAGGACCTCGTCGATATGGTCCTTGCCGCCAACAAAGCCCAGGGACGGGGGAATCAGAAGAACTATCGGGAAACCGCGAAAGGTGCGGGCTCCCGTCTCCTGGAAAGCTCTTTCACGGGTGGAAGCATTGTGGACTCCGTAAACAACGACTTCGTGCCCGAAGAGGCAAAAGACCGGCCGCGCACGGCAAGCCCTGAAGCTATCGCGGCCAATATTTTGGCACCCCTGATCAGTGGCTACCTGGGCCGAGAAATCGATCCATCCGCGCTCGCGAAGCATGCTGACCCACGTGCAGAAATTAACCTCAAGCCCCCTCTAAGAACCCTGGGGATGAACCTGGAAGATTTCACCCCGGAGCAGCTTGAGCGTGAAAAGTCATGGAACATCGAGTGGCTCGGTAACGCAGGCCGAGCGCTCGCCCGCCTCAACAACGATCCAGAGAGCATCTCGCCCATGATCAAGAAGGTTCGGGCACTCTTCGAGCTTGGTAGGCCTCTTGTGCCACCGAACATACGCCCCTTCGGTATTCGAATGGACTCCGACGAACCACACGACCTGGAGATCCTCGACACCCTGATCATCTACACCGCCGCATTCGCAACAGAGATCGCCAGAAGAAAATGACTAACGTGCTCAGTTCTGTCGACATAGACAACATCGACGAAATCCTGGCGACCACCTATGGTCGGGCGGACTACAAACGCACGATCGTCGTTGACGGTTATGGAGTTCGCGTCGCGGTGGAGGCAAACCACTTGACAATCGTCGACGGACTCGGATCTCATCGACGGTCGCGAAAACTCACCCGCTCCCAGAAAACGGTCCAACGGATCGTCATCGTGGGAGAAGCCGGCACGATCAGCCTGGCCGCGATCCGCTGGTGCGTCGACACCGAGATTTCCCTCACCCAGGTCACCAGCGACGGCCGCATCCTCGCAGAAACGGTCGGCCACTCACCTCGCGAATCGCGTTTGCGTCGCGCTCAGGCGTTGTCGGCAACCAACCCGGTTGGTCTTCAAGTTGCGACTGAATTGATCGGCAAGAAGATCGACGGTCACGCACTCAACCTCGTGACACGTTTCGACGACAGGGAATCAGCGGCGCACCTTCGCGATCTGCACGCGCAACTTCCCCACGTTCCGGGCATTGCTGCACTTCGCGACATCGAGTCGCGTGCCGCTGCGATCTATTTCAAGACCTGGCAGCGTCATGCGGTACCTACGTTTGCAACACGAGACGCCGCTCGGGTACCAGAGCATTGGCTGAGCGGCAATGCGCGAACGTCTCGACAATGGCAAACCGGCCGGTCACCGCGGAAAGCAACCGACCCCGTCAACGCGATGCTCAACTACGCCTACGCGCTCGCCGAAATTGAATGCCGCATCGCCTGCGTCGCAGTAGGCCTTGACCCAGCGCTCGGAGTGATGCACACCGACATCCGACACCGGAACTCGCTCGCCCTGGACCTGCTTGAAGCGGTCCGACCGACAGTCGAAACACACGTGCTCGATATTCTCGCCGCCCGCCGATTCCGATCCACGGACTTCATTGAAACACCCGACGGAACATGCCGCCTCACCGAATCAGTGACGCACCAAATGGTTGACGCGATGCACGAATGGGCACGCGTGATCGCCCCGATCTCAGAAAACATCGCCCACGTCATCGGCGCCTCCTCGACCACCCTGGTTCGCACACGCACACCACTGACCGGCAACCGGCAACGCACACCCGCCCAAGCGCAACCGAACGCCAACACCCCGCGAGCAACTCCGGCGAAGGTACTGCCTAGCTGTGTCGATTGCGGCAGACCGCTGACCCGGTCACGACAGAAGCGCTGTAGCGACTGTGACCGACTCGCAAAGGTCGACCGAATGGGGGCACGCGCTGCGCTCGGCCGGACCGCCAGGATGTCCGCCGCAGTCGATCCTGCCCAGACGCCAGAAGCCAGGACAGCGCGAATCGCGGGGATCACCGCATCGCGAGCCGCTCGCGATAAATGGGACGCTGCTCACGAGACATCGGCAGCCGATCACGACGAGTTTGTAAAGCAGGTCCTTCCCCGTCTGGCAGAGGTGCCGCTGCAAACGATCGCTGACAGCATCGGAGTATCGATTGCCTCGGCATCGTTGATTCGCCGCGGCAAGCTATTCCCACATGCACGTCACTGGCCGGCCCTTACCGAGCTCGTCGACCAGTCAGAACCCTAGGAATGGGACCCTCTTGCCATCCAGGCCGCAATGCCCTAGCAGTGGGGTTTGCTCAGGCCGTGGCTATCTGACGGCCAGGTCCTGGCGGCATCGAGCACCACACCTGGGTGTGCACCGGTGGAATACGCCCAACCGACTAGGGCCAGGAGCCAGTGCGTACGTAGTGCATCACGGCCTCGGCGTGATCAGGCATCAACAGGACGGCGTCGAGTGGAATCGTGCTGCTCAGCTGCGGGTCGGCTATTGCCCAATGCCATGGAATGTCCAGGCGTAACCCGTCCTCGATCGTCATCGGAACTGACCAGGCAAAGCGCTGCGTGTGCAGGCCGTCGACAAGCGCCCATTCTGCGATGTTGTCAATCTTCAGGTCGCCGTCCAACTCGTTGTACTTCGGGTCCTTCACCCTGTGCAGTGGCAGTTCCAATCGCATGCTCGTAGGCACTCCCAGGGTGGCAACCATCCCGCGGTGCTTGTCGTAATTGCTCAGACGCGCGATCGCTGCAAGCCCATCGAGCTTGGCGTCGCCGCTTTGCGCGAACGGCTGAGTCGACTTCACGCGTTCCAGCACCGTCGCGTCGAGCGTAACGGAGAGGCCGGAGTTGTGGCCTTCGTCGCGCTGGCGGTCCGCGGTCCATTCATTCACATGCAGATTGGCGGGATACGTAACCATTCCCCTTTTGCTTGCGGAAGCGCCCCCGAGGCCCGCGACCTCCCACAGCATTGAGTCCAAGGCGCTCCGAGTGTTGTGGATAATCTCGCCGAGCCGCAACGAATACTCGGCGAGAGGTGGCTTCTCACGTACGTGCATCACAATGTCAGCGCCGAAGTGATCCGGGCGAGCCTCGACTTCGGCATAGAAATGCCCGGCAGCGCCGAACGCATCGACGTCTGCCTTTAGCTCCTTGCCGAGCGTGCGAGCCCTGGTCAGCTTTTGTGCGGGCCAGTCCGACAACCCCTCCAATTCACCCTTTGCATTCAGCATGTGCGCATGCTAGCAAGCGGTGAGAACCTATTTCGGCCTCAGGGTCGAGCCGTCCGGCACCGCGAGCCCCGTGCCGCTGCAGCGGAGCATAAACGCCGTGGGCGGCGTGGATGTCCGCGCCTACACCGCGATGCGCCGCGCCGCGTACGCGTTCTCCTGGCCGGGCGATCTGCGCACGGGTTGGTGTTGTGTTCGCCTCGTCGTTGGCGGATCAGCCGCAGGGCCAGCCGTCCATTGCGCTATTGGTGGCCCGCCGTTCGCTCTCTGCTGTGGTCTGGCTTGCTTGGAGGGCGCGTACTCACAACGGGGAGGCCCTGCGCCCAACATCTGGGAAGCCATCGAGACTAACACGGAGGCGATTCGATTCCCGATCCGCTTGAGGCGCCAATTGGCTCTCGCGCTCGGCCTAGGTCGGATTACTAGGGCCTGGGCGGAACGTTAGATACACGTTGTCTCGTGTTCAGGAATGTCGAGCCTATCGCCAAGCTGAACAAGATCGTCGACTGTTCTTATCGCGTGGGATTACGCGAGTCGCAACGCTAGTCGGTGGTTTCACCGGGGCGCGTCGGACGCCAAGTGGTTACAGAACGGGCAACTTCAATTTCGTCGGGATCGGCACTTTCGAATGGGTCGCCGATTCCCACCACGCTGTCCTCAAGGCCGATCGGCGCTCCGTAGCGACCGTCACGCTTGAGCGTCTCAACCTGCTCTACGACCCGGGGAGGAGTGAAAAGGTTTCCGAGCACGTTCACGCCGTTGCCGCCGACATTCACTTCCTTCGATCGAAATGTGCGGGCGATGGTGATGTGGTCTGCCACGTCAACCGCTCGAACCACAATCTTGATTCGCGAGATCGACCCAAGAATCTCATGAGATACGGGATCTTCGATGTCGATGGTTTTGGGATCGAGAACCTTGAAGTGCATCCCTATCTTGACGCCTTCTTGCGAGCCTCGATTCAGGATGATTTCGCGATCGCTTACGATTTGCGCGACCTGGCCAGATATGGTCTCGTTCGCCATTTACTTTTCCTCAATCCCAAATTGTTTAGGGAGACTATTTCGTTTCTCTATCAGCTCGGCGACACGCTTCGTCACCCCGGGTTCAATCTTGTCCCACTCGTTGATCGAATCCATGAGTCGATCAAATGTGCGTGCTAGCTCGGCATTGATCAACATGAGTCCCTCTGGAATGCGGGCAGAGTCCGACTCTCGTGCCAACTGATCGACTGCGTACCTCGAGCCCGCGACTGAACGCGCTGTGTCGACCAACGAAGTCGTCGCAAATTCGGCGTGAGTCGCGTTGCTGGCTTTGATAGTCGTCGGTTGAAGGACGAGGCCGAGAGCAACACCGACGACCGTGTTTGCGACGAACGGAATCCACGCAGCCCAGCTCGTGGCCGGGATGAGTACGTAAAGGACGACGACAATGACTAGGCAAGCAATAGCTGTCCAGAATCGAAATCCCAGGCGAATCGACCTATCGCCAAACCGAAGCGTGAGCTTGCTCGACCCGGCCTCACTATCACCCATGTTTGAAGTGTGCCAGTAGATGCAAATCAGCTCAACAGACGCGAGTCGGACCAGCGCGGAAGTCCTTATACATTTGCGCTTTGCGGGTATGCGTCTCGAACCAAGCCAGCTCGGATCTGAGCTGTCAAATGCGGTGCTCATCCGTCGCAATGACACTCGAGCGTGCCTTGCATAGGTAACCCCCCGACCGCCTCGTGGTCGGCGAGGTGCGCGAAGCGGAGTCGCTCGATCTGCTGATCGCGCTCAACAGCGGGCTACCTGGCATGTGCTCGATCCACGCGAACAACGCACGGGATGCACTGGCCAAGCTCTGCACCCTTTCGCTGCTGGCCGGGCGAAACATCGACTCGTCTTTCGTCGTACCGATGGTCGCAGCATCCATCGATATCGTCGTCCACTGTGAACTCGCGCGAGACGGTCGTCGGAGCGTGACCGAGATCGTTGCGCCGAGTGGACGGACCACCGGCGGGGTCATTGAGGCGAGCACCATCTTCGCGACGCAGCACGGACTGCTGCGCGCGACCGGGAGTTATCCGACGAAGACCGCCAAATTCCGCACGGGTGGATTCGATCCTGCGTCTATTCTCTCGGAGGGCGTGGCATGACCCTCATCCTCGGTCTCGCTCTGGGCTCAGGGCTCGTGCTCTGCCTCTCTCCGCTCCTCTGGCCGATGTCCCTCGTCGGCCGGCGACGGTCGGGTCGGTGGCCGGCCGCGAAGCTTCGCGAGCGCCTTGCGCAGGCCGGACTCGGCTGGATCTCGATTCCCGGGCTCGTCGTGGTTTCGTTTCTGGTGGGGGCGGTCGTCGCGGCGGTGACCTTCGCGTTCGTGCCGGTCGTCGCGATCGCGCTCATGGCCGGTATGTCGGGCTTCGCGCTGCCGGGGTCGATCGTCGCGTGGCGCGCGCGCTTGCGCCGTCATGCTGCGCGCGTACTCTGGCCGGACGTCGTCGATCACCTCGTCTCCGCCGTGCGCTCCGGGCTCGCGCTGCCGGACAGCGTCGTGACGATCGCCCATAGCGGACCAACGCCAACCCGCGCCGCCTTTGCCGAGTTCGAACGGGAGTATCGCGCGACCGGAGACTTCGGGCTCTGCATCGACGGGCTCAAGACGCGACTCGCCGATCCCGTCGCCGATCGCATCCTCGAAACCCTGCGGATGTCGCGGGCTGTCGGTGGCAGCGAGCTGACAACCGTGTTGCGAAATCTCGCGACCTACCTGCGTCAGGAGGCCGCGATCCGCTCAGAGGTCGAGGCTCGGCAATCCTGGGTGATGAACGCAGCCAAGCTCGGTGTCGCCGCGCCCTGGGTGATCCTGCTCCTACTCGGGACTCGGCCGGAGGCGGCCGCCGCCTACAACTCGTCCGCCGGGGTCGCGCTCATCGTCGTGGGGCTCCTCGTTTCGGTCGCGGCCTATCGCATCATGCTCGGCCTCGGGCGTATGCCGGAGGAGCGCCGATGGTTCGGCTGAACGCGCTTTCGGGCTGGGCCCTCCTCTGCGGCTTGACGATGGGCGTCGGGCTGTGGTCGCTCATCAGCCTCGCGCCTCGACTGAGCCGGCCGCGGCTCCTCAATCGCGTCGCTCCGTACCTGATCGATGTCTCGCCGGGCGCCAGGGAGCTTCTCTCCCGTCGCACGGTCGAGCCACTGCCTGTGATCGCGGCTCTGTTCGCGCCCGCCTTCGTGCGGCTGCGATTGCTGCTCGGCCGCGTGCTTGGCGGATCCGCCACGATCGAGCGCCGCCTGCGCCAATCGGGAAGCGCACTCGCGGTCGAGGACTACCGTTCCCGGCAACTCCTTTGGGCGATCGCCGGCGCATCGGCGGGAGTAACCGGTTCGGTAGTGCTGTCGCGCGCCTACCCGTCGCCCGTCGCGCTTTACATCGCGTTCATCGCGGCTTCCGCGACCGCAGGCGTGGTGCTTCGCGACTACCTTTTGCAGCGCGCAGCCAGAGCGCGCCTTGCGCGCATCTCGAGCGAGCTGCCGACAGTGCTCGAGTTCCTCACCCTCAGCCTGTCCGCCGGGGAGGGCATCCTCGATTCCATTCGCCGGGTCTCGAACGTGAGCCACGGCGAACTCGCCGCGGAACTGTCGAGGGTGGTCTCAGCGGTCAACACGGGCGTGCCGCTCGCGGAGTCGCTGTCCGGTCTCGCCGATGGCGTACAACTCCCGCCGCTCACGCGCTGCATCGAACAGCTCACTGGTGCGCTGGAGCGGGGAACTCCGCTCGCGGAGGTACTACGAGCGCAGGCTCAGGATGCCAGAGATGAGACGAAACGGGAGCTGCTCGAGGTCGCAGGCAAAAAGGAAGTCGCGATGCTCGTCCCGCTCGTGTTCCTGATTTTGCCGGTCACGATCGTCTTCGCGATCTTTCCGGGCATCGCCGTGTTGCAGCTCGGGCTCTAGCGAGAGACACGAAAGGTAAACAACCATGTTCAGTAGAAAAACCTTTGCTCGCGTCGGGCGTGATGATCGCGGGGATGTGCCGGGTTGGGTTCTCATCACCCTGATGACCGCCGGTCTCGTGATCGTCATCTGGGGCCTTGCCGGCCCGGCTCTCGGCAACGTCTTCCAGCAGGCGATCGAACGGGTCACGGGATTTTGACGCCGTGCTGTGTCGATGTGCGGCTATACGCCGCGACGATGGGTCGGCCCCGGCCGAGTTCGTTATGGTCGGCGCTCTTGTGACGGTTCTGACGCTCTCAGTACTGCAACTGGCGCTGGCTCTGCACGTTCGAAATACCGCTCTCGACGCGGCATCCGAGGGAGCGCGATTCGCCGCGCTCGCCGACAACGGGCTCAGCGACGGCGCGATTCGGACGCGAGACCTGATCACCGCGGCCCTAGGACCGAGGTACGCGTCAAACGTGACCGCATCTTATGGTTCGTACCTCGGGCATCCGTCCGCGACCGTGACGGTGCGCGCGCCGCTGCCACTCATCGGGCTCATCGGCATCGACAGCGGCTTGGAGGTGTCCGGTCATGCCTCGGTTGAGACGCTTGACGGCTGACCAGGGCGGCTCCGCCTCGCTCGAATTCCTCACCGCGGGCATGATCCTGTTGCTTCCTATCGTGTATCTCGTGCTCGTGATGGCCGCGGTGCAGGCGGGCGCGCTCGCAGTGGAGGGTGCAGCTCGCCAAGCGGCGCGGGTCTTCGTGCAGGCCGACGATGAGCGGTCCGCGCGAGAACGGGCCGACCGGGCCATCCGGTTCGCGCTCGCCGACCATGGGCTTGATGAGAATGCCGTAGACGTCTCGGTGACCTGCAGCCCGGAGCCGCGCGATTGCCTCAACCGGCTGGGCACGGTGACGTTCACGATCGGAATCGCGATTCCACTGCCGCTGATGCCTGCCGCCATCGCAAGTGCTCGGCTCAGTGCTCCCGTACAGGCAACGGCGACACAGCGGGTCTCGCGATTCTGGGGCGCGCGGTGAAGCGACTTCGAGAGGAGGACGGCTCGCTGCTGCCGCTCATGATCTTCTACGGCTTCCTATCCCTCGTGCTGGTGCTTCTCGTGGGAGCCGCGACTTCCCTCTACCTCGAACGCAAACGCCTGTTCACGCTCGCCGATGCCGCAGCCCTCGTCGGCGCGGAGGCGTTCGACCTCGACAGCGTGCCGGTCGGGGCGTCGGGTCTGCGCCCGATACTGCGGACCCCGGATGTCGCTGCCGCGGTTCGCGACTACCTCACGACGGCGCCAGCCAGCGATTTCGAGTCGCTTCGGGTGGAACGGGCGGAGGCTCCGGACGGCCGCAGTGCGATCGTGGCGCTTTCTGCGCAATGGAGACCGCCGATACTGTCACCGCTCGTTCCGGAGGGCTTGCGTATCGATGTGACGGCGGTGGCCAGGTCGGTCTTCTCCTGAGACGCGCCCCACCGTACAAGGTCTAGCGTCTCGGAAGGGATGAGGTGCGTCCCGGCTACCAGCGGGTACCGGACCAGGACGAGCACGACGTCACACTGGTGCGAGTGGTTCGCGGTCGGCCCTGCAACCCTCGCTCCCCGTCCGACCTGAGGTTCGCGTCGATCGGCGTGCCAAATGAAGGAGATTCTGTCTCGCTGCGCCAGTTCTCCCCCGAGATTCGGGAGTCCGGTGCGAGAGTTCCTTCATTTGGCACGGGACGCATTTGGCACGGGACACGCACACTTATCGACGCGAACGCTCGGTGCCGCACCGGGCGAAGTACCCTGAAACAAATGTCTGCAGTCACCGACCAGAACGTGTGGGATGTCGTCGTGGTGGGCGCCGGTCCAGCCGGGTCCTCGGCAGCCCGCGTCGCCGCGAATCGCGGTGCGACCGTGCTGCTCGTGGATCGCGCTCGGTTTCCGCGATACAAGACCTGCGGCGGCGGGCTCATCGGGATTTCGATCGACCTTGTTCCGGCATCCGTTCTCGAGGCGGTCGAGCAGCGCGTCGCGACGGTGCGGTTCACGCTGCGCGGCGGCTCGCCGACCGCGCACACCGAGCGTCGGGCATTCCTGTCGATGGTCCAGCGGGAGAAGTTTGATGACGCTCTCGCCGCCGCGGCCGTCGCGGCTGGCGCGACCTTCGTCGACGGAGTGCTGGTCAAGTCGATCCGGGAGGAGGAATTCGTGGTGCTCGAGACAAGTCGCGGCGAGATCCGCGCTCGCTCGGTGATCGGCGCAGACGGCACCAACGGGCAATGCGGCCGGTACGTCGGGGTGACCGCGGGTGGCGTGGATCTGGCGCTCGAGCTCGAGATCACGACTCCGGACGCGCTCAAGCACTGGAATGACGACGTGTTCTTCGACTGGGGCGAGGATGCCGGAAGCTATGCCTGGATGTTCCCGAAAGACGAGATCCTGACCGTGGGCGTGATCGAGGCCAAGGGGTTTCCGGATGCCACGCGGCGCTACCTCGACCGCTGGGTGGGCGAGCTCGGGCTCCAGGGTGCAGAGGTGCAGCGATCGTCCGGCCATCTCACGCAGTGGCGTACGGATGAATCCCCGCTGCGCAGGGGGCGGGTCATCGTCGCGGGAGACGCTGCGGCGCTGCTGGATCCCTGGACCAGGGAGGGCATCTCCTTCGCACTGCGCTCAGGAACCTGGGCCGGCGAAGCGGCCGCCGGCGGAACCGGAGCGCTCGATGGCTACGTCGACCGGGTGCTCGCCGAACTCGCCCCCGAGGTTCGGGCTGGAGCGCGGCTGCTCGGCCTGTTCGAACGCCACCCGCGTCTGGTGCATCTGGTTCTCGCCCGCTCGCTCATTGGAGCGCGGCTGTTCGTAGCGGTCTGCCGCGGCGACAAGACCCTCGCCGGCATCCTCCGCAATCGCTTCGCGCAGCTCGCCCTGAGACTCTTTCGCGCCTGACCGGCGGATGCCGCAGGCTACCTGACGCGGCGGGGGGCGTACCGCGGTACGTAGCGCAGCAGAAGCCCCGCACCGATCAGGCCGACGATTCCGAGCACACCGCTCGCGAAGGAGATCGAGACCGCGGCCGTCAACGCCGAGAGTGCGAGCGGTGCGGCCGCGCTGCCCGCATCTCCCGTGAATCGCCAGGCCCCGAGGAACGGCGCCGGATTTCTCGGGTCGGCCAGGTCCGCACCGAGCGTCATCAGAATCCCGCTTCCGATGCCGTTCGCGACCGAGAGGAACATGGCGATGGCGATGAACCAGAGGACCGAACCATGCACATCGTGGGTGAACGCCAGGACGAGCTGACCGACTCCCAGGCCGACCATCGACGGCACGGCGCTCCACAGCCTGCCGAATCGGTCCATGATCTGCCCGCTCGAGTAGAAGAGGGCGAAGTCCACCGCGCCGGCCACCCCGATGATGAGCGCCGTCTGCGCCTCGGGAAGACCGATGCTCACCGCCCACAGCGGCAGGATCACCTGCCGGCTCGCGCGCATCGCCCCGATGAGCGCCGCGCCGGTGCCCAAACGCGTAAGCACCGCGCGGTTCAGCCAGATCGAGTGGAACAGTCCGTGGGCCTCTTCAGCGACGAACTCCTCGCCCTCCCGGAGGCCGGAGGGCGCGCGGTTGGCCGCGAGCGCCGCGGTCGGGTCGCGCAGCACCATGAGCAGCACGGCGGCGCCGACGCATCCGATGACCTGGACCCAGAACACCGACTGCGTATGCCCGGTGAGGTTGATCACCCCGGCGGTGATGAACGGACCGACGAAATACCCGAGCCGGAACGTGCCGCCGAGGGTCGATAGAGCACGCGCGCGATACTCGCGGGGCACGAAGCTCGTCATGAAGGCATGCCGCGCGAGGGCGAACACCGCTGTCGCGAGGCCGATAAGGAGGATGCCGACGCCGAGCACCCACGGATTGGGCGCGACGATCGCCATGAGGAGTCCGATGACTGCGACGAGTGCGGCGTAGATCATCGCCGTGCGTTCGCCGATACGGGAGACGATCCAACCGCTCGGGATGTCGCCGAACAGCTCGCCGAGCATGATCATCGACGCGATGAGACCGGAGACCGCGAGGGTCGCACCCAGATTGCCGGCGACCACCGGGATGATCGGGATGATGGCGCCCTCGCCGATCGAGAAGAGCAGCGTGGGGAGGAGTGCGGGTAGGGCGATGGAGCGAAAGCTGAAGCTCGGTCCGGCGGTGCTCATCCCTTCGATGGTATCGCGCTCGCCCTGGCAGGTCGGACTGCGGCGGGGCACGCTCCGGTAGTCTTGACGGCGACATGGACGAGCTCGATTTTTCTGAACAGATCGCCGCGCTTCGCTCGACCTTCGCGGACATCCGCTCTGTCGTCGACGTCGACAGGCTCACGGCCGAGATTGCCGAGTTGAGCGAGCAGGCAGGCGTTCCCGACCTCTGGGACGACACCGAGAAGGCTCAGAAGGTCACCTCGACGCTCAGCCATCGCCAGGCGGAGCTCGCCAAGATCACGAGCATCCAGTCCCGTCTCGACGACCTCGAGATCATGGTCGAACTCGCGAATGAAGAATCGGATGCCGCGGCCGCCGCCGAGGCGCGCACGGAACTGACGAGCATCCAGAAGCTGCTCGGCGAGCTCGAGGTGCAGACCCTTCTGAACGGCGAATTCGATTCGCGCGCTGCCGTTGTCACCATTCGCGCGGGCGCCGGGGGAGTCGACGCCTCTGATTTCGCCGAGATGCTCATGCGCATGTACCTGCGCTGGGCGGAGCAGCACGGCTACCCCGCTACCGTGCTCGACACGAGCTATGCGGAAGAAGCGGGCATCAAGTCGACGACCATCGAGGTCGACGCGCCATATGCCTTCGGCACCATGAGTGTCGAAGCGGGCACGCACCGGCTCGTGCGGATGAGTCCTTTCAACTCGGCGGGCAAACGCCAGACCAGCTTCGCGGCCGTGGAGGTCATCCCGCTCATCGAGCAGACGGATGTCATCGACGTTCCGGAGAGCGACATCCGCGTCGACGTCTTTCGCTCGAGCGGGCCGGGCGGCCAGTCCGTCAACACCACAGACTCCGCCGTGCGGATCACTCACCTCCCCACCGGCACTGTCGTCTCGATGCAGAACGAGAAGAGCCAGATCCAGAACCGCGCGGCCGCCATGCGCGTGCTGCAGTCTCGGCTGCTCTTGCTGGAGCGGGAGCGCGAAGCCGCGCAGAAGAAGGAACTCGCCGGCGTCATCACCGCGAGTTGGGGCGATCAGATGCGCAGTTACGTGCTCGCGCCCTATCAAATGGTCAAGGACCTCCGTACCGACTACGAGGTGAACAATCCGTCTTCGGTGTTCGACGGCGACCTCGACGGCTTCATCAATGCCGGCATCAAGTGGCGTAAGCGGGCAGTTTCAGCGGACAGCTGACGACAGGCTCCATCGAAAGGCAGTAATGCACGACACCTGTCGTTTCGCGAGCGCAGCTCACACCGACCTTCTCGAGCGCTGCGCCCCTTCCAGCTCGTGACTCTGCGCTTCGGCCGATGATGGCCGAACGATCCGCGGAGATGAAAACACTGAGGCTTTTCGCAGGCTGAGCCGGTGAGTCGCTCCATTCATCCACGAGATGCCTGCCTAGGCTCGAAATCGACATGATTCGGTTTGACCAGGTAACCAAGCTCTACAAGGGGAACGCGCGACCGGCGCTCAACGCGGTGACGCTTGAGATCCTTCGTGGTGAGTTCGTCTTTCTCGTCGGCGCTTCCGGAAGCGGCAAGTCCAGCTTCCTGAGACTCGTGCTGAAGGAGGAGAACCCGAGCCGGGGGCAGATCCACGTGCTCGGGCAGAACCTCGGCAGTCTCAGCAATCGCAAGGTCCCGTTCTTCCGGCGAAACCTCGGTGTGGTGTTCCAGGATTTCCGACTCCTGCCGCAGAAGAACGTGTTCGACAACGTCGCCTTCACGCTTCAGGTGATCGGCAAATCGAAGGGTTTCATCCAGGAAGCCGTGCCCGATGTGCTGAAGATGGTCGGCCTGGCAGGCAAGACCAACCGACTCCCGCACGAACTCTCCGGTGGTGAGCAGCAGCGCGTCGCCATCGCAAGGGCGATCGTCAACAAGCCGGCAATTCTGCTCGCCGACGAGCCAACGGGTAACCTCGATCCTTCGACGAGCGCGGGGATCATGACGCTGCTCGAACGCATCAGCCAGAGCGGCACCACGGTGATAATGGCCACCCACGACGCCGGCATCGTCGACCAGATGCAGCGGCGGGGGATCGAGCTCGTCAGCGGGCAGGTCGTTCGCGACGAGCGCCAGGGGGGATACCAGACGCAGACGATACCGCTGCAGGGCTTCCCGACCGCTCCGCGCACCGCACCGGTGGTGCGCCAGGATCTCGGCATCGCCGGGCAGACGGAGGTGGCACCGTGAGGTTTGGCCTGATCATGTCAGAGGTCGGCAACGGCTTGCGACGCAACGTCTCGATGGTGGTCTCGGTGGTTCTCGTGACCTTCATCTCGCTTACCTTCGTCGGAGCGGCCATCCTGCTCCAGTTCCAGATCGGTCAGATGAAGGGCTACTGGTACGACAGGGCCCAGGTGGCCATCTATTTGTGCACTGCCACCTCGACGAACGGAAACTGTCGGCAGGTCGAAGCGACGAAGAGCCAGAAGGACCTCATTGCCGCCCAGCTGCAGTCGCCGGCGCTCGCGAGCCTTATCAAGAGCGTCACCTTCCAGGACCACGCCCAGGTCTACAAGCAATACAAGGCTCAGTTCGGCACCACGACCGGCTCGGATTTCGTCACGCCCGATTTCCTGCCTGAGACGTTCTGGATCAACCTCAAGAACCCGGATCAGGCTGACGTGATAACGGAGAGCATTTCGGGTCTCGCGGGTGTCGAGCAGGTCAAGGACCAGCGGAAGTATCTCGATCCGATCTTCTCCGCGCTCAATGTGGCGAGCTTCACCGCGGTCGGGATTGCTGCGCTCATGCTCGTGGCCGCCGTGTTGCTCATCGCCACCACCATCCGGCTCTCGGCCTTTTCACGACGGCGGGAGCTGGGAATCATGAGGCTGGTCGGCGCTTCGAACCGGTTCATCCAGACCCCGTTCATTCTCGAGGGGGTGATCGCCGCGCTCATCGGATCGGTTCTCGCGAGCGCAGCGGTCGTAGCGCTCGTGAAGTTCTTCGTGCAGGGTTATCTCGGCGGCCAGGCGCAGAATACACCATTCATCGGTCTGACGGACGCGTTCATCGTCGTGCCCATACTGTTGGTCGTCGGAGCCGTGCTGGCGGCGTCGTCGGCGAGCTTTGCGATCGGCCGCTATCTGAAGGTGTAGCCGGGTCGGTCGCAGGCTAGACTGTTGGGCTGCGCCCGGGCTCTCCGTGCGCGCTGAAACAGGAGTCGATCGTGCCAAGGGAACGTGGCCAGAAGGTTGTGGCCACCAATCGCAAAGCCCGCCACGACTACACCATCGAAGACACCTATGAGGCCGGGCTTGTTCTCACGGGAACCGAGGTGAAGTCGCTGCGGGCAGGACGTGCATCCCTCGTGGATGGTTACGCGTTCATCGAGTTCGGCGAGGCCTGGCTGGATGCGGTGCACATTCCCGAATACAACGAGGGCACCTGGAACAACCACCCTCCTCGTCGCAAGCGCAAGCTCCTCCTTCACAAAGCCCAGATCCTCAAGATCCACAACAAGACCAAGGAGGGCGGCTACACCATAGTGCCGCTCTCGATCTATTTCAGTGACGGCAAGGCCAAGGTCGAGATAGCGGTAGCCAAGGGCAAGAGAGAGTACGACAAGCGCCAGGCGCTCCGCGAGCGGCAGGACAACCGCGAGGCGCAGAGGGCGATGTCGGCTCAGCGCCATCTCGGAGACTAGCTCGCCACGAATCGGGCGTCGACCTCGATGTCGTCCGGAATTCCCTGAGTCCTCTCATCGACGTGCCCTGATGCAGTTAGGTACGGTATTGGCTCATAATTGGTCGACATTGGTGCTTACCAAAGGTGTACATTACTGGGAACCCGCTGATACGGGCCGAAGTCCCGTCGCATACCCATGCAGCTAACGAAGAGGATTCCAGTGTCAGAAACCCAAGCCTCACAAGCCCCGGTTCGCGCCGGGCAGACCAAGCTCAAGCGCGCTCTCGGTACACCGGCCCTGCTGGTCTTCGGACTGGCCTACATGCTGCCGCTCGCCGTGTTCACCAGTTACGGCTACGCCACCGCGGCGACCAATGGTCACCTCGCGGGTGCGTACGTCGTCACAACGATCGCCATGCTTTTCACCGCGTACAGCTACGCGAGCATGGTGCGTGAGTATCCGGTGGCCGGCTCCGCTTACACCTACACGCAGAAGTCCTTCGGCGGCCATCTCGGTTTCATGGTCGGCTGGGCCCTCCTGCTCGACTATCTGCTGCTGCCGATGCTGAGCTACATCCTCATCGGCCAGTACATGGCGGCGGTGCTCCCCGCAATCCCGTTCTGGGCATGGGTCATCCTCTCGGTCGTGCTCGTGACGGTACTCAACGTCATCGGCATCACCCTGGTGACCAACGTCAACCTCGCCCTGGTCGGCGCCCAGATCGTGTTCGTCGTGATCTTCGTCATCTCGAGCATCGGCTACCTCTCCGGCAACCCGAAGACCGTCGGCATTCTCGACCCCTTCTTCGGCAAGGGACTCGACATCCCGCACCTTGCCGCGGGTGCGGCCATCCTCGCTCTCGCCTTCCTCGGCTTCGACGCCGTCTCGACGCTGTCGGAGGAGGCTCGGGAGCCGAGAAAGTCCATTCCCCGCGCCATCATGCTCACGACGCTGGCTGGCGGGCTCATCTTCACGGTCTCGGCCTGGGTTGCCGGTCTCGTCTTCCCCGACTACGCGCACCTCAGCCAGGATGCAGCGACTCTCGATCTCATGAAGCGAGCGGGCGGCGTGCTCCTGTCGGGGCTCTTCACCGCGGCGTTCGTGGCGGGAAGTTTCGCGGCGGCCATGACGTCCCAGGTCAGCGTCTCCCGCATCCTGTACTCGATGGGCCGTGACGGCATGCTTCCGAGGCGGGTGTTCGGCCGCCTGCACACGAAATTCCGGACGCCATACCTCGCCATCATCATCATCGGAGCGCTCGGTCTCATCGCCCTCGTGATTCCGCTCGACTGGGTCTTCCAGATGATCAACTTCGGCGCGCTCATCGCCTTCTCCTTCGTCAACCTTGCGGTCATCAAGACCTACCTCGTCGACAAGAAGGAGCGCGGGGCGGTGGCGATCCTCAAGTATCTCGTCGCGCCCATCCTCGGCTTTGCGCTGGTTGTCTACCTGTGGACCAGCCTGCCGGTGCTCGCCTTCGTCATCGGTGGAATCTGGGTGGTCATCGGGTTCGTCTATCTGCTGGCGCTCACCCGGGGATTCACGCACACGCCGCCGGCCATGGACTTCAGCGAAGAAGAACCGATTCTCGAGGCGATCTAGCCTCCAGCGCGCCGGTTCGTCACCGGCGCGGGTGTCGCAGCCCGCGTCCGGATGACGAACCGGCGCGCCGTTTTGCAAACGTGAGCGAGATTTCAAACCCGCTCACCGTAGGGGGACAAAACTGCCACGACACCCCCCGATTAGGGGTACATTTCTGCCCGGTGTGTGGTGTTTCACAGGGTACGTGTGTTTAGCCTTGAGTAGAGCCAGCCACGTTTACCGAGGGTGGCTCTCGCCACTCAGTTGCAGCAGATGACGCGCTTCTTACGTCATCGCAAACGTCACCGTCGCCGTATCCCACCGCCCAGATCGGCACGCTTGCGCGCCTGTTACGGAATGGAGAACAGCGCCTTGGCAGCACTTTGGAAAGACAGACCGTATCGCGGGCCTCGCCGCACAGAACACACCCCGCTCCCCGGCAGATCCGAGAACGGCGCCGCCAATTCGCCGACGCTCCAGCTTTTCGTACTGGCAGCGACGATCGGAGTGCTCGCCTACTCGTTCTTTCTCCTGAACCCCGTGAACCGCGGAGACTGGCTGCCATACAGCCTGGTGATCACGGCCGAGGTGGTGCTTGTCTCCCAGGCGCTCATATCGATGTGGACGATTCTCTCCGGCACCCAGGATCCACGCGACTTCGCCTTTCATCACTCCCAGGAACGCATCTTCGACGCGGAGAGTATCGAGCGTGACGGCACGGATTCGAGCCCCGAGAAGTGGTCGATTTTCGTCGACGACGAGCGGGTCGGAGTCGACGTGTTCATCACCGTTTACGGCGAACAGCTTTCCGTCGTGCGCCGCACCGCGCTGGGGGCCCTCGCCATGCGGGGCGAGCACATCACCTGGATTCTCGATGACGGCGGTTCGGACGCCGTGCGCGACCTCGCTGCAGAGATCGGCGCCCGCTATGTTCGTCGCCTCAGCAACCACGGTCAGAAGGCTGGCAACGTCAACCACGCGCTGGCGCTGAGCAACGGTGAATATTTCGCCATCTTCGACGCCGACTTCGTGCCGAAGGAGGATTTCCTCTACGAGACCGTGCCGTTCTTCATCGACTCGGACGTGGCATTCGTTCAGACGCCCCAGACCTACGGCAACATGAAGAATCTCGTCTCGAGCGGCGCCGGGTTCATGCAGTCGGTGTTCTATCGCTTCATCCAGCCGGGTCGCAACCGCTTCAACGCGGCGTTCTGCGTCGGCACCAACGTGATCTTCCGTCGCACCGCCGTCGACGATATCGGAGGCATGTACACGGGGTCGAAATCGGAGGATGTCTGGACGTCGCTGCTGCTCCACGAGCGTGGCTGGCGGTCGGTCTACATTCCGGTCACGCTCGCGGTCGGTGATGCACCGGAGACGGTCGAGGATTACACCAAGCAGCAGTTGCGCTGGGCATCCGGCGGATTCGAGATCCTCCTGCAGCACAATCCCCTCAGCCCGCGTCGTCATCTGACCATGGATCAGCGTCTGCAGTACATGGTGACCGCCACCCATTACCTCGTGGGTATCGTCCCGTTGTTGTTGCTCCTCGTACCGCCGCTCGAGATCTATTTCGACCTGAGACCCGTGAACCTGTCCGTCAACTGGCTGACCTGGCTGCTCTTCTACCTGGGCTTCTACGGCATGCAGATCATGCTCGCCTTCAACACGATGGGATCGTTCCGACCGGCCACGCTGGTGATGGCGACCGTGTCCTTCCCGATCTACATCCGGGCATTCGTGAACGTGTTCGCCGGCCGCGAGCAGAAGTGGCATGTGACGGGCTCAGTCGGCAGGCGGGTATCGCCGTTCAATTTCATGATTCCGCAGGTGCTGTTCTTCACGTTTCTGCTGCTCACCTCTGGGGTCGCGATCGTCAAGGACATCGGCCACGAGACGCTCACCCTCGCGACGGCCTGGAACGTCACGAGCACGATCGTGCTCGGTGTGTTCATCCTCGCGGCGATGAAGGAATCACATCTGGCCAGGGTCGCTCTGCCAGCGCGGCCGGAGGTCTATCCGACCTTCGCGCGTCGACCGGTCGGCAGTCCGGTTCGGCAGCCCGCCATGGGCTCGGTGCAGTTGAACGTCATGTCGCAGAGTAGAAAGGCGCTCCGATGACCTGGTCGAACCGCTTTCGCCTTCTGGGCGGCATGATCCTCGTGTTCGCCATCGTGGCAGGCGCCACCATCGTGCTCAATCAGCGGGAGAGCCAGGTGGCGAGCAACTCTGCGTCCTTCGAAGCCCTGACCTACGTCGTGGGTTCCGACTATGCAGGATCGGTCGTCAACCAGGCGGTCCAGGAGGGGGACAAGGTGAAGAAGGGCGATCCGATCCTGACGATTCAAAGCGCAACCCTGCTCCGCGACCTCGCAAGCCCGAAGGGTGTGCCATCGAGTGCTGCGTACACGGTGAGCCAAACCGGCATGGTCACTCTGACCGCGACGGAACCAGGGATCGTGTCCAAGATGGTCGCCCGCGTCGGAGGATTCGTCGACGCAGGCCAGGCGCTGGCGACCATCGACCGCAGCGGCTCGATTTTCGTGCTGGCCAAGTTCCGGGTGGACTCCTACGACTTCGCACGCATCCAGCAGGGTGCCCTGGTCGATATCATCCTTCCCGACAACCGACGCGTGACGGGCACCGTCTCGGCAATTCGGGTGGTAACGGTGGGCGGCAAGGCCGACGCCGAAATCGAGGTCAAGACTCGAGGCCTGGTGGATGGGGGGTATGGAGGCCTCGTGAAACCGGGCAGCCCGGTGACCGCCATTCTCCACCTTCGCGATGACGGACCCCTCGCCGGTGTGAAGGACTCTTTCTTCACACTCCTGCGACAGATCGGAGTTTGATGCCTCGCTCGAAATCGTCCTCGATATTCGCCATTCTCGTGTCCGCGATCGTGCTTGCGCTCGTTGCGGCCTGCAGTACGCAATCCACCGGGGCGCCGGTCGCGGCCGCCGGAGGCGGTGTTCTGCCCGATTCACAGCTCGCCGACACCGTAGCCCAACTGCCAAAGCAGCCGGTTAAGGCACCGCCGGTATCTCGGCTTGCGCATGGGCTCGCGCCTCCGACCAACCGATGGTTCTCCGGTCTGGTCTTTGGCGATTCGCCGCTGCCGGTGTTCCCGCTGCCGTTGTCGTTCGGCCTCACGGCGAAAGGGTTCGGCTTCGGCTTGCCGACGGTCACGAGTGGTGCGGACTCGATCACGGCAGGCTATACGCCGAGCGTTTCCGTGGATCTGAACGCGGCATCCAGCACGATCACCGCCTACGACGATGCCTCGGTCACCATCGCGGCATCAGACACCGGCGGAAACCTCCTGGGATCAACGGTGATCGCAGAGGGTTCGCCGTTGGTCAGCTTCACCGCCGCCCGGCAGACGAATCTGAGGGTCGCCCAGCCGTTCCACCCTGCCGGCGACAGTGTCTGGTCCGCCGACATCGGGGGTACGACGTACGGGCTGCGGACGTCCGGTTCGCTGGGCGCCGACGGAACGAGCCTCTCGCTCAACGCCGGCGGGTCGGCAGTGTGGTTCGCGGTGCCGAAGGATGGCGCGCTGACCTCGCTGTCGAAGTTCGCCGTGCCGGTCAGGTCGGTCTCGCTCGCCTATTCGACCGCGAGCAAGCAGGTCACCACCGAATTGACGTATCGGACCGCCGGGCAGAACGAAACACTCATCGCCGCAATGCCGCACCAGCAAAAGACCCTGAAGGCTTCGAGTTGTGCGCTGGGCACTTACCCGTCGGCCTACGGAACCATGACCCTGTGTTCCGGCACCAGCCTGGCCTGGTCGGCCGCGGCGATCACACCATCCGGCACACTTGACCTTGCTTCGCTCGGCCAGGCGCAGAAGGCTGAGCTTCGACAGCAGCTCAGCCAGGATGTCGCGTCGAGCACCGCGCTTCCCGCTGACAGCTACTTCGGCGGCAAGGCGCTGTATCGGCTCGCCAACCTGCTGGCACTCGCCACCCAGCTCGGCGACAATGCGGCCGCGACAACCGTGAAAACCCGACTCGATGCGGCGCTTCGCGAATGGACGGACCCTAAGGGCTGCACGAAGAGGGCCGATCGTTGCTTTGTCTACGACGCGACGATGAAGGGGGTCGTCGGCATGACCGCTTCCTTCGGGTCTGACGCGTTCAACGATCACCACTTCCACTACGGCTACTTCCTCTACGCGGCCAGCGTTGCGGCCGCTCACGATCCCCAGCTGCAGCGGGACATCGCGCCGGTCATGAACCTGCTCGCCGCGGATCTTGCAACGAGCGGCCCCTCGAAGTACTTCCCCCAGCGCCGAGTCTTCGATGCCTACGCCGGTCACTCGTGGGCATCCGGTTTCTCGCCGTTCGCGGACGGCAACAACCAGGAATCCAGCTCGGAGGCGGTGAGCGCCTGGAACGGGCTCGCCCTCTGGGCCGGGGTGACCGGAAACGCTCCGCTGCAGAAGGAGGCCGTGTGGATGCTGTCGAGCGAAGCGGCATCGGCGAACGCTTATTGGACCGGATTCAACCCCTCCGATCCGGCGTACGCGGGCTATTCGCACTCCATCGTGTCGCTCAACTGGGGTGGAAAGCGCGACTACTCGACCTGGTTCAGCGCAGAGGCGAACGCCAAGTTGGGCATCCTGCTGATACCCATGAGTCCTGTCGCCAACTATCTCGGCGGAGATCCGACCCGCATCGCGAAGAACGTCCTCGCCGCCACGCCCGCCGGTTACGGTGTGCAGTTCGGCGACTATCTCCTCATGTATTCGGCGTTGGGCGGTCCTGATTCAGCGAAGTCGGCGCTCGCCACGGCACGCAACCTGCCCGAGAAGTTCATCGACGACGCGAATTCTCGGAGCTACATGCTCGCCTGGATCATGTCGCACTAGGAAATGCCGATCGCGGCGGATGCGCGATGGCGCGAGCCGGGCATCCGTCGTAGACTAGAGGGCTGCCTGAGGGCGGTTTTGACAACTCAACAGCGCGCGATAGCGACCCACTTTCCACGGAAAGTGCGCATGGGGATGATCGGTTTCGACATTGCCTGCGCAAGTGTGAGAAGCGGGTCGAGGATGCAGGGTTATCTCGTAAACGACCTCTGCAAAATATAAGTGCCAATTCAAACAGCACTGTCTCTGCTAAGGCAGACTTCGCCCTCGCGGCGTAAGTTCTCTCTTCAGCACTAAATAGAGACCGTCAGTCCGGGAATGCTCTCTACCCGGATCCTGGCGTTATTCAGAGAGATTGCTGCTGTGTTACGCCTTAGGGCACAGCGGGACTCTAACTAGGACTGGGCTCGTCGGATTGGATGCCAGTGGCAAATTCCGGAGCCGAGCAGAACGCTTTCACTGGCTACACCCGTAGAAGGCACATGACCACAGCAGTGGACGGGGGTTCAATTCCCCCCATCTCCACCATCGGTTGCTATCGCGCGTTGCTGAGGCCGTCCGGGAGGGCGGCCTTTCGTTCGTCAGCGGACCCCCATGAAGCGCGATGGCTGGTTCAGTTCACTCCCTGGGGTGCGGGAACCTGGGGCGTTCGCGTCAGTCCGCGGACGGAAAGTACCATCGCGATGACTACCAGGACGACGAACGCGAGGAGTGCGTCCGTGGCGGGCCAGTACTCCGTCGCGATGCCCAGGCCGATGACCGGCACGGAGAGGCCGATGTACGCGCCGAGGAAGAACCCGGCGAGAACTTCTGCTCGCGCTTCTGGAGCGGCCGCGGAGCCGGCTGTCACGAGCGCGGCGCGGAAGAGGAGGCCGGCTCCGGCTCCCGTGATGACGCCGCCGGTGATGAACAGAGCGACGTTCGGTAGCCACATCCCACCGGTGAACAGGGCAAGACCGAGAACAACGATGCCAACACTCCGGATCAGCATCGTTCGTGTCGTCCAACGGCTGAATGTGATCTGGGCGATGGCACCGGCGGCGAACGCAGCGAACGCGACAAGTCCTGCGACAGCATGAGAGGTCTCGTGCATGGTGTTCGCGAGAAAGGACGGGACCAGTGAGTTGAAGAGGCCGTAAACCGCAAACGCGCTGATTCCCGCCGCGGTCGCGCCGAAGAACGTGCCCCTAGCCTCCCGCGGAACAACCACGCGCTGGGGGCGATAGGCGGGGACGGGTTCTGACAGAACGACGGTTTCGGGAGACAGTGCGACCATGATGGCCAGTGCAGCAATCGCGACTCCCACCACGATGTAGGACAGTTGAAGAGGGTAGGGGGCGTACTGGGCCAGCACCCCGGCGACGAGCGGCCCGACGCCGATACCGCCAAGGTTCGCAGCCGTTGCGATGACCTGCGACTTCCGGCTGGACGAATCGGCGGTCGCACCGAGATGTAATTCGGATAGATACGCGGTGGCGGTGGCTGTGGTCAATCCGATGGAGATTCCCGAGATGACCCGCGCGACCATGAGGCCGGCAAAACTGGGCCAAAGGACGAATACGGCTGCGCTCAGCACGTTCACGAGGAGGGCGGGAACGAACACGACCTTCCGTCCGACCCGGTCCGAGATATGCCCGCCGAAGAAGAGGCTCAGGATGACGCCAGCGGCGTACACAGCGTAGATCAGGGTGATTTGCACGGTGGTGAGGCCATCGCGAGCGGCGTAAATGGCGTAGAGCGGTGTCGGAACTGCTGAAAAGGCCATGTTGAGGAGGAAGGCACTCGCGACGACCCAAAAGCCTCGGTGGTGGGCGGGGGCGATTATTTGTTGTGTGGGCACACGGTCGATCATCTCCCGGACACTGCTATCAATTCCAACGCGAATTCGGAATTACTATTATTCACAACGTTCATATTGGGGTGCTGTGGTGGAACTTCGGAGGCTCGAGCATTTCGTCGCCGTCGCGGAGGAAGGCAGCTTCACTCGTGCTGCTCGCCGCGTCCATCTCGTCCAGTCCGCTCTCTCGGTCTCGGTGCGGGCTTTGGAAAGAGAGCTTGGCGTGCTCCTGTTCGAGCGCACTACCCACGGCGTTCAGCTGACGGATGTCGGGAGGGTATTCCTCCCGGAGGCCCGCGCGACTCTTGCGGCCGCGGCCGCGGCCCTCGACGCCGTCCAGGCGACCGTGGGCGGGATGAGGGGCACTCTTCGCATCGGCATCATGCAGTCCATGCTCGCGGTCGATCTCGCATCGATCCTCGCTCGATTCCGAGACGAGAGACCCGGAGTCGCCCTGCAACCGAGACCGGCACGCGGTGGCTCCCTCGAGCTCGGCCGAGACGTGGAGTCCGGCGAGCTTGATTTGGCTTTCGTCTCTGTCGCCGGCCACTCGTTCACCGGAGTCGAATTGACTCCGCTGACAAGCGAGCCACTTCTTCTCGCAGTCCCCGCCGGACACCCCATCGCCGGGCGTTCCGCGGTGAGTATCCTCGACCTCGACGGACAGGTCTTCGTCGAGGTTCCCGGAGGTTGGGGAACGCGCATGGCTGCCGACCGGGCGTTTGCCGCCGCTCGCGTCGATCGGCCCATCAGTGTGGAAGTCGCTGACCTGGCGACCGTCGTCGAACTCGTGCGGGCAGGTGTCGGACTCGGGTTGATACCCCAGTCCATCGCCCGGCAGTCGGACCGGGTTGAATTCGTCCCCCTCGATCCACCAGTCGAATGGGAGATCGCTCTCGCTTTCTCAACGAAACGGAGAGCCGCCGCCGCAGCCCTCGCCTTCGTTGACCTCGTGCTCGAGATGACGGGATCCAGAGGCGCCTAAATCGTCGTACCGCGCCATCCTTGCGCAAGCAATGTCAAATATTGCGTGAATTAACGTAAGAACCGATCAATTCGGTGATATTTCTTCTCAAGCTCTTGTGGATTGACGCACAGAAGCCATAGGGTCGCGTCACGCAGAGATGTCCGCGCTGCCCTGAGCGGTCGGACGCACACGCTTCTGAGAGAAATCGAGTCAACGATGACACGGAATATCACCCCTACGGTAGCGGACGGGCGCTCGCGTCGAGTCCGAATAGGAGTCGCCTCGATGGCGACCCTCGCGATAGCCATTGGCGTCGTGGTCAGCGCGGCCGGCCCCGTCAGCGCGGAGGTTGAGGGGCCAACTGGCTCTGCCCCCGTCGTGACCCGCGCCGCGCTCGACCCCTCGCTTGTCGTCGGTCGCGGCGCCACCGTCGGCTTCAGCGAGCAGGAGGCCGAGAAGGCCGCGACGAACGGCACGATCATCGGACCGAACCGGAGTGCCTACACCCTGGCCGCCGAGGCCTCGGGGCGCTCCGCGGTCGCGCTCGCTCCGGGTCAGTACGTCGAATTCACGCTGCCGAGCGCGGCAAACGCGATCACGGTGCGCTACAGCATTCCGGACGCCGTCAACGGGGGCGGCATCACGGCCCCGCTGACCGTCACGATGGACGGCGCGGCGCGAAAGACCATGACACTTACGTCGCAGTATGCCTGGCTGTATAACCAGTATCCGTTCTCGAACGATCCGAACGCCGGGCTCCTTCACCCGGACTGGTGGATCACAGAGTGCAGCTGTGTACCGGCGGCGACCACGCCGACTCCGACGATCGCAACACCATTCCGCCCGAACCACTTCTACGACGAGCAGCGACTGTTGCTCGACAGGGTGTATCAGGCGGGGGAGACCGTGCGACTCAGCGTTCCCGCAACCAGCCCAGCGGCGACAACGGTGATCGACCTGCTCGACTCGCAGTTGGTGGCCCCACCGCACCGGGTCCTCCTCGCGGCGAACGTGCTCGCGTTCGGCGCCGACCCCTCCGGTAGGCGCGACTCCGCCACCGCCTTCGACCGCGCGATCGCCTTCGCGCAGAAGACGCACCTCAAGGTCTACGTGCCACCGGGGACCTACCAGGTGAATCGTCATATCGTCGTCGACAACGTGACGATCGAGGGTGCCGGCAGCTGGTACACGATAATCACAGGCCATCAAGTCACGCTAAGCACGCCGGCCCCGGACGGCTCGGTGCATACCGGCGTCGGGTTCTACGGCAAGGACGCGTCGGTCGGCGGCAGCACCAACGTGCATCTCGCCGGCTTCGCGATCGAGGGCGATGTACGCGAGCGGATCGATACCGACCAGGTGAACGGCATCGGCGGCGCGATGAGCAACTCGACCATCGACGGCCTGTACATCCAGCACACCAAGGTCGGAATGTGGTTCGACGGCCCGATGACCAATCTGACGATAACGAACAACATCGTCGTCGATCAGATCGCGGACGGTATCAACTTCCACACCGGAGTCACCAACTCCGTCGTATCCAACAATTTCATCCGCAACACGGGTGACGATGGACTCGCGATGTGGTCGGAGAAGACGGCGGACGCCGGCAACACGTTCGACCACAACACCGTTCAGACCCCCGTCCTCGCGAACGGTATCGCGATTTACGGCGGTACGGATAACACCGTGTCGAACAACCTCATTGCCGACCCGATACGCGAGGGAAGCGCCATCCATGTTGGTTCCCGTTTCGGCGCCGTGGCGTTCACCGGGCACCTGTGGATCACGAACAACACGACGGTTCGCGCGGGCACCTACGAGCTGAACTGGAATATCGGGCTCGGCGCGATCTGGCTGTACGCACTCGAGAAAAACATCAATGCAGACATTCAGGTTGTGGGAGACAACTTCCTCGACAACACCTATAACGCGATCATGCTCGTCACCGATTTCCCGGTGAAGGACCTGTATTCGATCACGAACGTCCACTTCAAAGACGTGAAGGTCGACGGTACGGGAACCTCAGTGGTCAGCGCGCGAGCCGCGGGTTCTGCGTCCTTCCAGAATGTCGCTGCCCGCAACGTCGGAGCGGTCGGCGTCAATAACTGCGGGTCGTTCCACTTCACGCCCGCCGGGTCCGAGTTCTCCCTGACAGACCTCGGCGGCAATGTCGGAGGCGGGACGACCGGGCCTTGGCTCGCCCCGTGGGAGCTACCGAACACCATCACCTGCAACGACCGCCCGCCCGTGGTCGTGCCGCCGCCGCCCTCAGCGTGGTGATCGAGTTCGGCTACTAAACGCCCGGCGGGCGGCGGTGTCTTCCCTGGATACCACCGCCCGCCGGATGCGCGCCATAGGCTGTGCTGGTGGCATCCTCCGCATCGGTGCAGTCCCGTCGGTTCGAACTCACGCTTCGCAGACCATGGCTTGGCTGGACCTCGAAACCCACCGTCGTCCTCGATGGGCGGGGTCAGCCGGCGCAGTGGGGCACGGGGACGTGGCAGATCTCCGCAGAGGGACCGACCGTGGTTGGAGTGTTTCTCTTCAACAGACTCTGGAAGTTCGGGGTGGCGGAACTCATCCTCGAGGGAGGTCAGCCTGCTGCGCTCGTCTATTCGGCTCCGTGGCTGCCGTTCCTGCCGGGGAGTCTCCGAAAGGTCTCATGACGGTGCACTGCTAGGCGAAGATGCGAATGCCGTTGAGCAGCTTGTTGAGGGGCGTCATCAGCGCGAAGAACGGCACGATTAGCCGAAGTCCGTAGACCAGACCGGTGAGGCCGAGATAGCCGGTGAGTGCGAACAGCGCGATGGCGATCAGGCCGAGTACGGCAGCGGTGATGAGCCCAGACCTGGTGATGAACGGCGCGGCAAACCCCACCGAGGCGAACACGATGCCGATGTCGGCGATGAATCCGCGGGTCGCGTGGTCCGAAAAGCTGCCGACTAGACACCAGAGCACGATCGCGATCGCCCAGAACGCCACAAAGATAAGTGCAGCGAGCGGCTTCGGGACTTCATACCTGCCAGTGCCGACGGCCATCTGGATGCTCCTCTTTCATTGGAGGGATCGAAATCGTGGATGCTGCGTCCGAAGACCCCAACAGATTCTATTCTTCCGCGGGCTCGTCGCTCCACCGCGGCTCGCCATCGGTCGTGATGCGCCGCGGATTCAGAACCTGCGGGTGAACGGATCCGGTTTACGCATCCGGATCAGGAGAAGCAGCGGGATCAGAATGTACGGGCCGTTGTAGAGCAGGAAGATCACGGGATTCGGCGTGCGCTCGCTCGAGGAGCCGAAGAACTCGACACCGAAGATCGGGATCGCGGTGAGGCTGATGATCATCGTCGCGTAGATCACCGCGAACAGTTGGATGCGATTCCAGCCCTTCACCAGAGAGACTATGAGGACGACGTAGAACGGCAGATAGACGAACGCCGAAGTGCCGCTGATGAACCGGAGCCACAGTGGGTGGGACTGATAGAGGTGGTCGAAGTTCGACGAGTACGTGTAGTTCCACTGCACGAGGATGTTGGTCGAGTTGGCCACCTGGTCGAGGCCGAGTCCTTCGACCGAGTCGCTGATGATGCAGGTCACGATGAAAATCGAGAAGAACACGATGAAGACGATGTCGATCGGACGTTTGCGCAGCGGGAGCGAGGTCACCGCCCCATGCTAGCGACCAGCTCACTCGCTCGGGCAGCGCGCGGATGCCGCGTGTCTCAGCGGATCGCGTCGAGCACGGCCTCGTGCAATATACCGTTGGTCGCGATCGCCGAACCATTCCATGGCCCGGGCTCTCCCGCGACCGAGGTGAATCGGCCGCCGGCCTCCTCGACGATCGGAATGAGCGCGGCCATGTCCCAAGGCTTCAGGTCGAATTCTCCGGCGATCTCGACGAGCCCTTCCGCCACCATCATGTACGGCCACATGTCGCCGTAGTCGCGGGTGCGCCAGACGCTGCGTGCCAGGCCGAGGTACTCCTCGAGTTTGCCCTCCTCCTCCCAGCGGATGAGTCCGCTCGAGCTCATCGAGGCGTCCGCGAGATCGCCGATCGCCGAGACGTGGATGCGACGTTCGCTGCTCGTGATGATCGAGGCGAGTTGCTCGTCGACGAACGCGCCGAGACCCTGTGCGCCCCACCATCGCTTGCCGAGCGCCGGAGCGCTCACGACGCCCACTACCGGAACGCCGTCGATCGCCAGCGAGATGAGGCTTGCCCACACGGGCACACCGCGCACGTAGTTCGCGGTGCCGTCGATCGGGTCGATGATCCACTGGCGGTGCGAACCGTCGCTTCCGGCTTCCTCTCCAGCCTCCTCGCCGAGCACGGAGTCATCGGGCCGGCTGTCGTGGAGAGCGCCTCGGATGGCTGCCTCCACTGCTCTGTCGGCATCCGTGACATGTGTCATGTCTGGCTTCATCGAGATGAGGAGGTCGTTGGCGCGGAAGCGGTCCATCGAGATGGCGTCTGCCATGTCGGCCAGCTGACGGGCGAGCGCTAGGTCGGATTGCAGGGAGAAATCGGTCACGGCTCAAGGTTAGGGCAGCACGTGCCTGCCGACATTCGCCGAGCTGTTGCGCCGCCGGAAACGCCCGTGAACTTCGTTTCTCCGGAGTTTTTGCGGCGGCGGTCCATATTTTCTGGGACGGGGCACTCGGAACTCGGATACCTCCGGAGAAACGGGTTGGGGGCTAGGCGAGGGAGGCCAGCAGGCGCTGGAACGAGTCCAGCCGAAGCTTGCCGGCTTCGCCCAGTTTTCCGGCCTCGACGGCCTCGACGATCGCGCAGTCCGGAGCATCGGGCAGATGCGTGCAGCCTCGCGGACACTCTTCCGCGAGCACGGCCAGATCGGTGAAGGACTTCAGTATGTTGTCCGGGTTCACGTGTCCAAGCCCGAAGGACCGCACGCCCGGGGTATCGATGATCCAACCGTTGCCGACGCGATAGGAGATCGTGGACGAGGACGTGTGCCGTCCGCGGCCGGTCACGGTATTGACCCGGCCGATCGCCCGTTTCGCATCGGGCACGAGTGCGTTCACGAGGGTCGACTTGCCGACGCCGGAGTGTCCGACGGCGACAGTCGTGTGGGCCTCCAGCAAGCGCTTGATCTCTTCGGTGGGTGTGGCCCCGAGGCCGCTCGTCACGACCGTGATGTCGAGTCCCGCGAAGTTCGCGAGGAAGTCGGTCGGGTCTGCCAGGTCCGTCTTGGTGATGCAGAGGATGGGCTTGAGGCCGGCGTCGAAGGCCGCAACCAGGTAGCGGTCCACGAGTCGCGGTCGCGGTTCAGGGTTTGCCGCGGCCACCACGATGAGCATCTGGTCGGCGTTGGCCACGATGATGCGCTCGACCTCGTCCGAGTCATCCGCGCTTCTTCGCAGGATGGTGCTGCGCGGCTGGATGCGGACGATGCGCGAAAGGCTGCCCTCGTCACCAGAGGTGTCGCCGACCAGATCGACGTAGTCGCCTGTGACGATGGCCTGTTTGCGCAATTCGCTCGCACGGGAGGCGGTGGCTTCGTGCTCCTCCGGTGTTCCTTCCGCGACGATCACCGAATATCGGCCGCGATCGACGGTGAAGACGCGGCCGGTCACGGCGTCGCTGTGCTCCGGCCTGATCTTCGTGCGTGCGCGGTTGCCCTTGGGATTCGGACGCGACCGGGCCTCGTAGTCGGCGTACTTGTCGTCCTCGTCGTCCTCGTCGTCGACATCCGTCAGCCAGCTCATCGTTTAGAGCAGCTCGAGTAGGTCGGCGGCGGGCGGACTGGCGTGAAGAATCGAGCCGAGCCAGAGCTGCGGAAACTGGGGGAGCGTCTTCGCGGTTGTTGCGATGTCATCGACCTCGAGGCCCGGCACCGCCAGCCCGATGATGGCACCGGCCGTCGCCATCCGGTGGTCCTCGTAGCTGTGCCAGAGGCCGCCGTGCAGCGGGCGTGGGCGGATGATGAGGCCGTCGTCCGTTTCGGTCACGTCCCCGCCGAGGGCATTGATCTCTGTCGCAAGAGCGGCGAGGCGGTCGGTCTCGTGGCCGCGGAGGTGCGCGATTCCGGTGAGCACCGTCTCGCCGTCGGCCAGGGCGCCGAGCGCGGCGATGGTTGGCGCGAGTTCGCTCGCATTGTCGAGGTGGATGCCGCGGACGACGCCCGTGCCCGTCACGGTCAGGTCGCCGACCGCGTCATCCTTTTGCGCATAACTCACGTCGGCACCCATGTCGCGAAGGATCCCGACCAGTTCCGCACCGACCTGGGTGGTCTCCGCGGGCCAGCCTGTGACGGTGACGCTGCCCCCGGCGACGACCGCCGCGGCCAGGAACGGGCCGGCGTTGGACAGGTCGGGCTCGATGCCGATCTCGATGCCGGCAATCGGACCGGAGGGCACGACCCACACCCCCGGTTCCGGGTTCTGCACGATAACGCCTCGGCGGGCAAGCGTCGCGATGGTCATGTCGATGTGGGCGAGACTCGGCAGGTGCTCGCCTGTGTGGCGGAGGACGAGCCCGTCGTCGAAGCGCGCGGCGGCCAGTAGCAGTCCGGACACGAACTGGCTCGAGCCAGATGCGTCGATCTCCAACTCGCCGCCCCGCACGGAACCCATCCCGTAGAGGCTGAACGGCAGCCTGCCGCGACCATCGTCGTTGACGTCAACTCCGAGGGCGCGCAGCGAGTCGACCGTAGTGCGCATCGGACGCTTGCGAGCGGATTCGTCGCCGTCGAAGGCGACCGGACCGAGCGCCAACGCCGCGACGGGCGGAAGAAACCGCATGACCGTACCGGCGAGGCCGCAATCGATCTGATTGCCGCCGGTCAGTTCGCCGGGGGTTACCCGCAGATCCGGCCCGAAGTCGCCGTCCCCCGGAATCTCCTCGATGACTGTGCCGAGTGAACGCAGGGCCTGGATCATGAGAGCCGTGTCCCTGGAGTGCAGCGGTTGGCGGAGGGTCGATGGTGCATCGGCGAGGGCAGAGAGTACGAGCTCGCGGTTGGTGAGCGACTTCGATCCCGGAAGCGCTATTACCGCCGCGAGCGGAGCGCTCGCGACAGGTGCCGGCCAGGGACCGCCCTCTGGCACAGGTGGGGAGGCGACATCGTCGCCGAACGGGTTGAACTCCGGCCCGGAATACTTGAATACCTGCATCGGTTACTAAGGGTATCGCCACTACACACGTTGAAACGGAACCACAAGTGACTCTTCTGCTCGACCAACCAGAGGTTCGCCGTCAGGCGACGCTTGGGCGCGGCGAAGTAAGCTTGGCGACGATGACCGATTCGATGGATGACACGACCGCGCCGGAGCCAGAGGCCCCGGAGGCCGCGGCGGTTCCGGATGTCCGCTCCCTCTTCGAGGAGCAGGCCATACCGTTCATGGACCAGCTCTACGCGGCTGGACTGCGTATGACGCGCAACCCCGCGGATGCCGCCGACCTCGTGCAGGAGACCTTCGTGAAGGCTTTCGCGGCGTTCGCGCAGTTCCAGCAGGGCACGAACCTCAAGGCCTGGTTGTATCGCATCCTGACCAACACGTTCATCAACAACTACCGCAAGAAGCAGCGCGACCCGTATCAGGGAACGATCGATGATCTTGAGGACTGGCAGCTCGGCGGCGCCGAGTCTGTCACGCAGGGCCGTTCGACTCGCTCGGCCGAAGCCGAAGCGATCGACCACCTGCCGGATAGCGCGGTGAAAGACGCCCTGCAGGCGATCCCCGAGGATTTCCGCATGGCCGTCTATTTCGCCGACGTCGAGGGCTTCTCCTACCAGGAGATCGCCGACATTATGAAAACGCCCGTGGGAACCGTTATGAGCCGTCTGCATCGTGGCAGGCGCATGCTTCGGGACCTGCTCGCCGATTATGCGCAAGAGCGTGGGCTCTCTGCAGTTCGTGGAGCCGCGCAACCTGCCACAGCTGGGAGTAAGAAGAAATGACCGATTGCGGTTGTGATAAAGCGAAGTCCGAGCTTGAGGAGTATCTGCGTCGCGAATTGAGCGAGCGGGACTTCCAGGATGTCTCGGATCATCTGGCGACCTGCGAGGACTGCAGCGCCGAGCATCTGCTCGGAATCACGCTCACCCAGAAGGTTCAGAAGGCCTGCCAGGAGAAGGCTCCCGTGGAGCTTCGCGACCAGGTTCTGCTCAGGCTGCGGGAAGCTGCGTCGGCCTAAGCCAGCTCGGCACAGGCGGCTGGGCAGAGGGCTCTGTTCCCCCAGTTCGATCCTGCTCGGCTCACTCGCTCGGGAGAGGCTGTCTCGCGCGGCCGCGGTCCGCTCGGTGCCGGTCTGCATCGGTGGCGGAGAAAAACCCTCGCGGAGCGAGTTGCAACTGGGTCCAGGAGACGTTTTCTCCGCCGCGGCTGGCGTTTTCTCCGCCGCGAACGGGTATGTCCGCCGTCGAGCGACGTTACCCCCCCGGAGCGGGCGTCAGCCCTCGCCAATACCGGCCGATCGCCGGTCAGCTGACGGTTAGCGCCTTGTTGATCAGCTCGACCTGCTCCTGCGCACTGCGTTTGCTTGATCCCGAGGCGGGGGATGCGGATGCGGGACGCGAGGCGACCGACATGGTGCGCCCGTGAAGGCGCTTGACCAGCTCCAGGCCGAGGAAGGGCCACGCGCCCATGTTCTCCGGCTCGTCCTGCGCCCAGACCAGCTCGGCGTTCGGATACTGCGCGAGCACGGCGTCGAGCTGCTGCTGCGGCAACGGGTAATACTGCTCGAGTCGCACGAGCGCGACATCCTTCTGGTCGCGCTTCTCACGCTCCGCCAGCAGGTCGTAGTAGATCTTGCCGGAGTGCAGCACCACGCGCCTGATTGCCGATTTGTCGGCAACGGTCGCGTCATCCAGCACCGGTTCGAACTTGCCGCTGATGAAATCGGAGACCTCGCTCGTCGCGCCGCGCAGTCGCAGCATCGCCTTCGGCGTGAAGACGATGAGCGGTCGACGCGGCCTGGCATAGGCCTGACGACGAAGCAGGTGGAAATAGGATGCCGGCGTCGATGGCCGCGCGACGGTCATGTTGTTCTCCGCGCAGAGCTGCAGGTAACGCTCGATGCGTGCGGACGAGTGGTCGGGACCCTGCCCCTCATAGCCGTGCGGAAGCAGCAGCACGACGCTCGAGCGCTGGCCCCACTTCTGCTCGGCGGCGGAGATGAACTCGTCGATGATCGTCTGGGCGCCGTTCGCGAAGTCGCCGAACTGCGCCTCCCAGAGCACGAGAGCATCGGCGCGCTCGACCGAATAGCCGTATTCGAACCCCATGGCCGCGTACTCGCTCAGGAGGGAGTCGTAGATCCAGAACCGTGCCTGATTGTCACTGAGATTGCCGAGTGGCAGCCACTCCTGGCCGTTGACTCGGTCGTGGAGCACAGCATGACGCTGCACGAACGTGCCCCGCCTCGTGTCCTGGCCGGCCATCCGCACCGGTGTTCCTTCGACGAGCAGGGAGCCGAGTGCGAGCAGTTCGCCGAAGCTCCAGTCGATCGAGCCGTTGCGGCTCATGTCGAAGCGCTTCTTGAGGAGCTGTTGCAGCTTGGGGTGAACGCTGAAACCGGCGGGAGGGTTGTCGTGTGCGTCGCCGATCAGGGAGATGACACTCTCGCTCACTGCGGTGCTCTCTGGCTCGCCCGCCCTGTCATCCTGCTGCGACCCCGGACGCTCGAGGTCGGCCACGGCGTTGCCGTCCTGCACGATGATCGGCATCGAGCCGGTCTGTGCGGCGTGCGTCTCGGCGAAGGCGCGCTCGAGGCGGTCCTGGAAGTCGGCGTGCGCCGCTTCGTATTCTTCCTGGGTGATGTCACCGCGACCAACGAGAGCCTCGACGTACAGGGTGCGCACCGAGCGCTTCGCTTCGATCAGGTTGTACATCAGCGGCTGGGTCATCGAGGGATCGTCGCCCTCGTTGTGACCGCGCCGACGGTAACAGATCAGGTCGACGACCACGTCCCGGTGGAACTGCTGGCGGTAGGCGAAGGCCAGCTCCGCCACGCGCACGACGGCCTCCGGATCATCGCCGTTCACGTGGAAGATCGGCGCCTGGATCGTCTTGGCGACATCCGTCGAGTAGATCGAGGTGCGTGCCTCGCCGGGGGGCGTGGTGAATCCGACCTGGTTGTTGATGTTCACGTGCACGGTGCCGCCGGTGCGATACGCCCGCAGTTGCGACATCTGAAGGATCTCCGCCACGATGCCCTGGCCGGCCATGGCGGCGTCTCCGTGCACCATCACGGGGAGCACCGTGAAGCTGCCGATCGGCTTGCGGTCCTGCTTGGCCCGAACGACACCCTCGAGCACGCCGTCGACGGCTTCGAGGTGGGAGGGATTCGCCGCGAGGTAGACGGGAATCTGGTCGCCTGTCGCACTCGTGAAGGTGCCCTCGGTGCCGAGGTGGTACTTGACGTCGCCCGAGCCCTGCACGGTGCGGGGGTCCTGGGTGCCCTCGAACTCGCGGAAGATCTGGCCGTAGGTCTTGCCGGCGATGTTGGTGAGCACGTTGAGGCGGCCGCGGTGGGCCATGCCGATGGCCACCTCGTCGAGGTCCGCCTCTGCGGCACCCTGCAGGAGAGCATCGAGCAGCGCGATCGTGGATTCACCGCCCTCGAGGCTGAATCGCTTCTGTCCGACGTACTTCGTCTGGAGGAAGGTCTCGAAAGCCTCCGCCTCGTTGAGCTTTCCGAGAATTCGAAGCTGCTCGTCCTTTGTCGGCTTCGTGTAGGCCTTCTCGACGTGTTCCTGGATCCAGCGGCGCTGCTCCGGGTCCTGGATGTGCATGTACTCGATGCCGATCGTGCGGCAGTACGAATCGCGAAGCACGCCGAGGATTTCGCGCAGTAACGCAGAACGCTTGCCGCCGAATCCCCCGGTCACGAATTCGCGGTCCAGATCCCAGAAGGTCAGCCCGTGGCTCGAGATCTCGAGGTCGTGGTGCGATCGTTGGCGGTATTCGAGCGGGTCGACATCTGCCATGAGATGTCCGCGCACGCGGAAGGAGTTGATGAGCTCCTGCACCCGTGCGGTCTTACCCACCTGGTTGGCGAGGTCGACGTGGATGTCGGATGCCCAGTGGATCGGGTCGTAGGGGATGCGCAGGTCCGAGAAGATGCCTTCGTAGAACCCGCGCTGCCCGATGAGCAGTTCGTGTACCTTCTTGAGGAACTCGCCGGAACCTGCGCCCTGGATGACGCGATGGTCGTAGGTTGACGTGAGGGTGATCGTCTTTCCGATGCCGAGTTCGGCAAGGGTCTCGAGCGACATGCCCTGGAACTCGGCCGGATACTCGAGGGCCCCGGCGCCGATGATGCTTCCCGCGCCGCGCATGAGACGCGGGACAGAGTGCTCCGTGCCGATACCGCCCGGGTTTGTCAGCGAGATGGTGTTGCCCTGGAAGTCTGCCGCGGTGAGCTTGTTGGCGCGGGCGCGCGCAACCACATCCTCGTAGGCCACGAGGAAGTCGCCGAAGCTCATCGTTTCGGCGCGCTTGATGCCGGGAACGAGCAGGGCGCGGGTGCCGTCGGGCTTCGGAAGGTCGATCGCGATACCGAGGTTGATGTGGGCGGGGGAGACAACCGACGGCTTGCCGTCCACCTCTTCATAGAAGACGTTCTGGCTCGGGAATTCCGTGAGCGTCTTGACCATCGCCCAGGCGAGGATGTGCGTGAACGACACCTTGCCGCCGCGTGCCCGCTTGAGGTGGTTGTTGATCACAATGCGGTTGTCGATCATGAGCTTCGCCGGGATGGTGCGAACGCTCGTCGCCGTGGGAACGGTCAGGCTCGCATCCATGTTCGAGGCAAGGGACTTCGCCATGCCCTTGAGAGTCGACACGACATCCTGCGCCTCGGTCGGCTGGCCGTCGGCGTCCAGAGATGTTGGCACGGTCGGGGGCGCATCCGCCGGGATCGGCTGCGGCTTGGGCTGCACAGAGGTGGTGCGGGCCACGGGCTGGCTGCCGGTCGTCGGTGCCGCGGGCTCAATCGGAGCGGTCGGGGCCGGCGATACGGGCGGATCCGTGATTACTTCGGGGATCTGGGGCTCTTCCGCCGCCGTCTCAACAGGGGCGGCCGTCGCCTCACCAGCCTCTGGCCGCGCGGGGCCTGCTGCCTGACTCGCGGTCTGGTGGTAGCTCTCGAGAATCGGCCACCACGACTGGTCAACCGAATTCTTGTCCACGAGGAATCGCTCGTACATTTCGTCTACGAGCCACTCGTTGGCTCCAAACTCGCCCGAGGATCCATCCTCTGGCGCAAGTCCGGTCACTTGGCTTGACACAGCCTACCGCCACCCTCTTTTGTATGCGCATCCACCATCACTGGCTTGGATCTCGTCTGCAGCCTCCTGCGGCCGCACACATCCATCAAGCTTAATCGCTTTCGGCCGACCGCACCGACCGGAGTCCCTAGGGATTACCTTTAAAATCATGGAATTCTACGAGACCTCGCCGCGTCACGACTTGACCTACTCCGACGTGTTCCTTGTACCGAGTCACTCTGAGGTAGGCAGCAGGCTCTCCGTCTCGCTCGCGCCTAAGGACGGCACCGGCGCCACCATTCCGATCGTCTCCGCGAACATGAATTCCGTGACCGGACCGCGCCTCGCCGCGACGCTCGCCCGTCGTGGGGGCCTTGGAGTCCTGCCGCAGGATCTTCACCTCCAGGACCTGGATGCCGCAATCCGCTGGGTTAAGGAGCAGCCGGTAGCGTTCGACACCCCGCTCGTGCTGCGTCCCGAGAAGACTGTCGCCGACGCACTCCGGCAGATCCCGGCCATCGAGGGCCACGGCATCGTGATCAAGGACGAGCACGGCGAATTCCTCGGATGCATCTCGGCCGCACGACTCGCGACCGCCCTGGCCGACGCGCGGCTCGGCGATCTGCTGCACGGGCGACTGGCCTCGATCGACGTCGACGACGTCACCGATCCTCGCGCGGCATTCGACCTCATGGTCGCCGCGGAACTTCAGTTCGCGCCCGTGCTCCATCACGGCGAAGTCGTCGGCACACTGAGCCGCACGAGCGCTTTGCGCTCGACGCTCTACGAACCGGCGCTCGACTCGTCCGGCCGCCTGCGGGTCGCGGCCGCCCTCGGGATCAATGGCGATGTCGCCCGAAAGGCGAAGGCGCTCGCTGCGGCGGGTGTCGACGTGCTCGTGCTCGACACGGCGCACGGCCATCAGGACGGCATGCTGCGAGCGATCAAGACCGTGGCAAGCCTCGGCCTCGGCCTTCCGATCGTCGCGGGCAACGTGGTGACGACCGCGGCCGTGAACGATCTCGTCGGCGCGGGTGCCACCATCGTCAAGGTCGGCGTCGGCCCAGGTGCCATGTGCACCACCCGCATGATGACGGCGGTCGGTCGTCCGCAGTTCTCCGCCGTGCTCGAAACGGCGGAGGCGGCTCGGCGGCTCGGGGCACACGTGTGGGCGGACGGCGGGGTGCGTTACCCGCGCGACGTGGCGCTGGCGCTGGCGGCGGGGGCGGCATCCGTCATGGTCGGCTCATGGTTCGCCGGCACCGTCGAGGCGCCTGGAGCGCTTGAGACGGATGCCGCGGGCCGCCTCTACAAGGAGAGCTGGGGCATGGCCTCGACGAAGGCGGTGCACGACCGCTTCGACCGTCTCGATCCCTATGCGCTCGCCCGCAAGGAGCTGTTCGCCGAGGGCATCTCCTCGTCGAAGATCTACCTCGATCCTCTCCGGCCGTCGGTCGAAGACCTGCTCGACATGATCACTTCCGGGGTCCGCAGCTCGCTCACGTACGCCGGGGCGTCGAACCTCGCGGAATTCCACCGGCGTGCGCTCGTCGGCATCCAGTCGGCGGCCGGCTATGAAGAGGGCAAGGCATTGCCTGTCTCCTGGTGAGAGCAGGGGCTTTCTCCCGGCCCGCGGTTCAGTAGACTCGATCAGATAATGGACGACCCTCCTCCCAGGCGCCGTGCCGGCCAGATCCATGTCGAGCAGCCCCATGTATGAGCTGATCATGCTGGGCGTCGGGGTCCTGTTGACCATCGGCACCGGGTTCTTCGTCGCCTCGGAGTTTTCGCTCGTCAACCTCGACCGCTCCGATCTCGAATCGCGTGTCGCGCGGGGCGAGAAGAATCTCGGCCTGACGATCGGCGCGCTCAAGGTCACGTCGACGCACCTCTCGAGCGCTCAGCTCGGCATCACGCTCACGACTCTGCTCACCGGCTACACGATGGAGCCGGCGATCAGTTCGTTCCTCCTTGCACCGCTGACCGCTATCGGCTGGCCACAGGGCGTCGTGACGACGATCGCCTCGATCATCGCCGTGATCGTCGCGACCCTGCTTTCCATGATCGTGGGAGAGCTCGTGCCGAAGAACTTCGCACTTGCGCTTCCGCTGCCGACCGCGAAGCTCGTGATCCCGTTCCAGGTCGGATTCACCGCCGTATTCAAGCCTTTCGTCACCCTCCTCAACAACACGGCCAATGGCATCCTGCGAACGGTGGGCATCGAGCCGAAGGAGGAGCTCTCCTCCGCTCGGACGGCCGAAGAACTGCGCTCGCTCGTTCGGCGCTCGGCGACGCAGGGCAGTCTCGACAGGGACACGGCGACCCTGCTGTCCCGCACACTCGCCTTCAGCGAACACATCGCCTCCGACGTCATGACGCCTCGCCCTCGCGTGACCAGCGTCGATCGCACCGCGTCGGCGCAGACCGTGCTCGACCTGGCGAAGCAGACCGGATACTCGCGGTTCCCCGTCGTCGACGACGGAATCGACGATGTGGTCGGCCTCGTTCACGTCAAGCAGGCGGTCGCGGTGCCACGGCAAAAGCGGTCAGAGGTTCCCGTCTCTGCACTGCAGAGCGAAGCGCTGCGCGTACCGGAGACGATGAAACTCGACATTCTGCTCGGAGAGTTGCGCGGTCGCGGTTACCAGATGGCCGTGGTCGTCGACGAGTATGGCGGCACCGCAGGCGTTGCGACTCTCGAGGACCTCGTCGAGGAGCTTGTCGGTGAGGTGTCCGACGAGCACGACCGCACCCGCGCCGGCGTGGTCCGGTCACGCGACTGGCTGACGTTTCCGGGGATGCTGCGCCCGGACGAGCTGCTCGAGCGCGCCGACGTCATCGTGCCGGAGGACGGGCCGTACGAGACTGTCGGCGGCTTCATCATGAGCGAACTCGGGCGACTGCCCGTGGCCGGCGACACCGTCATCGTCGAGTCGGGCGAGTTCCGGGTCGAGAGGATGGACGGCCGTCGAATCGATCGCGTTCGCTTCACCCCGTCTCCTGGCGACGGCAGCGGTGGTGACCGCTCATGAGCGACTGGTCCGGAATCGCATGGCTCATCGTGCTGCTCTTCGTCAACGCCTTCTTCGTCGGAGCGGAGTTCGCCGTGATTTCTGCGCGGCGCTCGCAGATCGAACCACGGGCGGAGGCGGGCAGTCGCGCCGCGAAGACGACGCTGTATGCCATGGAGCACGCGACGATGATGCTCGCGACAAGCCAACTGGGCATCACGGTGTGCTCGCTGCTCATCCTGAACGTCTCGGAGCCGGCGCTGCACCACCTGCTGGAACTTCCACTCGTGCTGACCGGCTGGCCGGAACAAGTGCTCGGCACCATCGCCTTTGTCATCACCCTGGTGATCGTGTCGTTCCTTCACGTCGTGTTCGGGGAGATGGTGCCGAAGAACCTCTCCTTCTCGGTTCCGGATCGTGCCGCGCTCATCCTCGCGCCGCCGCTCGTGTTCCTGTCTACGGTGTTCCGGCCGATCATCCTCGCCCTCAATGCGACGGCCAACGGATTCCTGCGGCTATTCCGGGTCGAACCGAAGAATGAGGCGAACAGCGCTTTCACGGTCGATGAGGTGGCGAACATCGTCGCGCAGTCGACGAGGGAGGGCGTGCTCACCGACAGTATCGGCGCGCTCAACGCCGCCTTCGAGTTCAGCACCAAGAAGGTCAAAGACATCGCCGTGGGGATGCCGGATCTCGTCAGTCTCTCGGAGGCGGCAACGCCCGCCGAGGTCGAGCGGGCCGTTGCCCAGAGCGGGTTCTCGCGTTACGTGCTCGTCAACGACGAGGGCGAACCCACGGGCTACCTGCACCTCAAAGACGTGCTCGACCTCGAGGACCCGGCCGAGTTCGACGAGCCAGTGCCACCGAAACGCATCCGGCAACTCATTTCGATCTTCCGCGAAACCGACCTCGAGGATGCGCTCGCGGCGATGCGCCGCTCCGGCGTGCACCTTGCGCGCGTGTTCGACGACAGCGGGGCTAGTCGGGGGGTTCTGTTCCTCGAGGACATCATCGAAGAGTTGGTCGGCGAGGTTCAGGACGCCACTCGTCGGTCGTGAGGAGTTGGCGCGGGCCGCATGAACAGGGCTTTGCCCAAAGATGCCAACCGAACCCGTGGCTTGTCCACGCGGCCCGCGCCCGATCGGCAGCGACCAGGCCCTCGCCTGGGGTTTAGGCCGGGAGCTTGGCGCGAAGGTACTGGGCGGGCCAGTAGGGCAGGTCGTAGCCGAGTTCGTGGGCCGCTCGCAGCGGGAAGTGCGGGTCGCGCAGCATCTCGCGCGCAATCATGACCGCATCGGCCCTGCCAGACGAGACGATATCTTCTGCCTGTCGGGCTTCGGTGATGAGGCCGACCGCGCTGACCTCGACGGATGACTCGTGCTTCACGAAGTCGGCGAATGGCACCTGATAGCCGGGACCAAAGGGGATGACCGCGCCGGCTACGAGACCGCCGGTCGACACGTCGAACAGGTCGGCGCCGGCATCCTTGGCCCATCCAGCCACGGTTGCGGTCTGCTCCCGGTCCCAGCCGCCATCGGTCCAGTCGGTCGCCGAGAAGCGTACGAAGAGAGGTGCGTCGTCGCCCGCAGCCGTGCGAACGGCGCGGATGACCTCCAGCAGCAAACGTGCACGATTCTCGATGCTTCCGCCGTACTCGTCCTCACGCTGGTTCGACAGCGGTGAGAGGAACTGGTGGAGCAGATACCCGTGGGCCGCGTGCAGCTCAAGCAGGTCGAAGCCGGCATCGAGCGCCCGGCCGGCGGCGGCGGCGAAGTCCGCGACGACCCCCGCGATGCCCTCGCCGTCGAGCGCAATCGGGGCAGCATAGCCGGCGAAGGCGACGGGCGACGGGGCGACAGTCTGCCATCCGCCTTCCTCGACCGGCACTGTGCCGTGTTGCGGATCCCACGGCCGGTAAGTGGACGCCTTGCGCCCTGCATGGGCGAGCTGGATGCCCGCTGCGGCACCCTGGGAGTGGATGAACGCGACGATGCGTGACCAGGCTTCCCGCTGCTCGTCGCTGTAGATTCCGGTGTCCTGAGGCGAGATACGCGCCATGGGACTCACTGCGGTGGCTTCGGTCATCACGAGCCCGGCGCCTCCGCGCGCGAACGAACCGAGGTGCACCAGGTGCCAGTCGGTCGGAACGCCGTCCTGGTTCTCAACCGAGTATTCGCACATCGGCGAGACCCAGATTCGGTTGCGAAAGGTCGTCGACCGAACGCTGAGCGGCGTGAAGATGACTGGTGTGGTCACGATTACCTGTCCGTGAGGGATTCGAGAAAGGAGCGGAGCTCTGCGGGCCCGACGAAGAGATGCCCGGTGATGCCGAGCGCCTCCGCACCGTCGACGTTGACCTGCTTGTTATCGATGAAGATCATCTGGGCCGGAGTTATTCCGAGTTCGCCAGCCACTTCGAGGTAGATGTCGGCGTTCGGCTTGAGTTTCGTCAGTTCAGCGCTGAGGAAGACCCGCTCGAAGAACCGAGCCATCGGGGAGTGGCGGAACGGACTGGCGAAATCGAACCCCGCGTTCGAGAGAATGGCCAGGCGCGTGCCACCGTCGTGCAGGTCGGCCAGTATGTCGAATGTGCCGGGCTCAACGCTCAGCCACCCGGTGAAGTCGGCCACCCAGAGTTCGTGGATCGTCGACTCACGCCATTCGATTCCGAGGTCCCTCGCGACGAGTTTCCAGTACTCGCGCACGCTAACCGTGCCCCTGTCGAGGCCGTCGCGGTGTGTCCAGTACGGATGCCAGAACGCCTCAGGGGCGACGCCGGCGATCTCGAGCAGGTCGGCACGGTCACGCGGGCTCGGGCTGAGGGAGATGACCTCGCCGTAGTCGAAGACCACGACGCGATCGGAGATTGTCACTGGCATCCGGTTCGCCTTTCCGACTTCCAAACTATCGTGAGAGCCATGAGCAGTTTTACGCCATGGACGCCGAACGACGCCCGCGAACACATTGCGGTGCCGACGGCGACCGACGACAAGTACTCCCGCGGCGTGCTCGGGGTGATCACCGGATCGGCCACCTATCCCGGAGCCGCGGTGCTCGGCGTTGAGGCGGCACTTCGGACCGGAGTCGGCATGGTGCGTTACCTCGGCGCGGAGCGCGCTGGCGATTTCGTGCTGCGGCGAAGGCCGGAGACGGTGACAGCGCCCGGACGCGTGCAGGCCTGGCTCATGGGCTCCGGAATGGATGCCGCGACCCGCGATCCCGTGATCGCGAAGCGTCTTCACGATGCTCTCGCTGAGGGTCTCCCCGCTGTGATCGACGCGGGTGCGCTCGACCTGCTGCGCGGGGCCGCCGGCCCGGTGCTGATCACCCCGCACTTCGGTGAGCTTGCGCGCGTCGTGGGTGCGACGAAGGAGGAGGTCGCAGCCGATCCCGCCAGCTGGGTGGTCCGTGCGGCCGAGACGCTCGGCGTGACCGTGCTGCTCAAGGGGCATGTCAGCTATGTCGCGAGTCCGGATGGCACGCGGCTCACGGCGTCGGTTGCGCCCTCGTGGCTTGCCACAGCCGGCGCCGGAGACGCGCTCGGTGGCATCCTCGGCGCGCTCGTCGCGACGCATGCGGAGGCCGTGGCGGCCGACGGAGCGATGCTCGCGCGGCTTGCCGCGACGGCATCCGTGATCCATGGCCTCGCCGCTGAGCGGGCGGGCGCCGGTGGACCATTCACCGTTCTCGACCTCGCCGAGAACGTCTCGGCAGTGATCGCCGGACTGCTCAGCCGGTGACAGTCGCGGATCTCACGGTGTGCCTCGGATACGCTGGTCAACCATGAGCGCCACCGCATCCAATCCAGTGACGTGGATCTCCTCGGCCAGAGCCATCGCGGGCAATCCGATCGTGCTCTGGGGCGCATTCGTGCTGGCGCATTTCTGGCTCGGCATGCTCAACCTCTATGCGAACGGCCTGCCGCTGGGCGACGTGAGTATCGTCTACAAGTTCTGGACCGACCAGGCCGTGGTCGCCCATTACTGGGTGGGGATCGACGGACCGTGGGTGTACCCGATCGTCGCCATGGTGCCAATGCTCGCCGCTCGGATGTTCGGACCCGAGCTGTATTCGAGCACCTGGCTGAGCCTGGTGATGCTGCTCGATGCCGTCGCACTTGGTGTGCTGACGGGATGGGGGAGAAGCCGTCAGAACATCGCCGTCGGATGGTGGTGGATCGGTTTCCTCCTCCTTCTCGGACCGATCTCACTCGGCAGGATCGATTCGATCACGATCCCCATCGCGATAGTCGGAGCGCTCATGATCGCCTCTCGTCCGCGGGTCGCGACGGTCTTGCTCACGGTAGCCACCTGGATAAAGGTGTGGCCCGCGGCCTTCATCGTGGCAATGGTCATCGCGATGCGGAACCGGGGAAGCATCATCCTGACCGGCCTGGTGACGAGCCTCGTGATCATGGCCGTGCCGCTCGCCCTCGGCAGCGGCTCCAACGTTTTCAGTTTCATCACCCAGCAGACCAGCCGCGGACTGCAGGTCGAGGCGCCCGTATCGAATATCTGGCTGTGGCGCGCCTTCGCGAAGATACCCGATACCTTCGTCTATTACGACACCACCCTCCTCACCTGGCAGATCCGGGGGGCAGGCGTGGATGCGGCGAGCGCAGTCATGACTCCGCTGATGGCCGTTGCCGTGCTCGCCGTGGCGATGGCCGCCTTGCTCGCCTTGCGTAATGGCGCATCCGTGGCGGACCTGCTTCCCTCGCTGTCGCTGGCCTTCATCACGGCGTCTATCGCTTTCAACAAGGTCGGTTCGCCGCAGTACATCACGTGGCTGGCGGTGCCCGTCATTCTCGGGCTGGTGGCGAACGTTGCGGGTCACGGTCGGCCGTTCAGGACTCCGGCCATCCTGGTGCTCGTGCTCGCGGCTCTCACGCAGGCCTTCTACCCCTACCTTTACGGCTACCTGCTCGGGCTCAATGCGGTGATCCTCGTCGTACTCTCGGCGCGCAATCTGCTCCTGTTCGTGCTTCTCGGCTGGGCGATCGTCTCCCTCTGGCAGGCCTCGCGCGCTCGTACCGAGTTCGTCGTCCCAGCAGACGAAGTGACCTGGCTGCCGGCGGTATGGCCCTTCGGATCGTTGGTGACACCCGGACCGAACCCTAGCTTCAAGAAAAACTGACAGGAGACACAATGCTGGTGGCATTCTCGGTAGCGCCGAGTGGCGGAGACGCCGACGGATCAGTCCACGAGGCGGTCGCCGCCGCTGTGAAGATCGTTCGCGAATCGGGCCTCCCGAATCACACGGACTCGATGTTCACGACAATCGAGGGCGAGTGGGACGAAGTATTCGACGTGATAAAACGCGCCACGGATGCCGTGGGCGCGTTCGGGCCGCGGGTCTCGCTCGTGCTGAAGGCCGACATCCGCCCGGGGTATACCGGACAGCTGACTGCGAAGGTCGATCGCGTCGAAAGGGCACTCTCGCAGGGAGCTTGATCCGGAGCACGGGCACGCGTAACGGTTCTCGCGTTCTAGAGTAGACAGGGTTCGTCATCGACGGATCCCGCACGATGCTCGATGGCGAGTGTTCGCACATTCTCGAAATCGAATGGTTCGACTCTCACGTGACATCGCTCTCCCCGGCCCGCGTTCGGCTGGCAATTCTGGCCCTTGCTATCGGTGGCTTCGGCATCGGCTCGACGGAGTTCGTCGCGATGGGCCTCCTTCCGAACATCGCGCACGACCTGTTGCCGACCCTTTTCGCGAAGTCGCAGGAAGCGGCCAACGCGCAGGCCGGCTGGCTCGTGTCGGCGTACGCACTCGGCGTCGTTGTCGGCGCTCCGACGATCGCAACCTTCGCGGCGCGATTTCCCCGCAAGAAGCTGCTGCTCGTGCTGGTCGCCGCATTCACCCTCGGCAGCGTCGCTTCCGCGCTCCTGCCTACCTTCGGCCTGGTGCTCGCCGCGCGGTTCCTCGCCGGACTTCCGCACGGGGCGTACTTCGGCGTCGCGGCGCTCGTTGCCGCACAGCTCATGGGACCGGGAAAGCGCGGCAAGGGCGTCGCGATGGTGCTGACCGGCCTCACCATCGCCAACATCGTGGGCGTGCCGTCGATAACCTTCCTCGGTCAGCAGACGAGTTGGCGCGTCGCCTACCTGGTCGTCGCGGCGATCTTCGCCGTCACGTTCCTGTCGATAGCGTGGCTCGTGCCCCATCTGCCGGGTGATCCGGGCGCCACGATGAGACGGGAGCTGAAAGCCTTCAGGCGCATCCAGGTCTGGCTCGCGTTGCTGATCGGTGCGGTCGGTTTCGGCGGGTTCTTCGCCGTCTACACCTACATTTCGCCGGTGGTCACCGAGATAACCCGCCTGGGCCACGGCTTCGTGCCGATCGTGCTCGTCGTGGTCGGCGTCGGGATGACGGTCGGAAACCTGCTGGGCGGCTGGAGCGCCGACCGCAACGTGATGGGCTCGATATTTGCGTACTTCGGGCTGTTCGCGATCGCGCTCACAGCGTTCGCCCTGAGCGCCCACACGGTAGTCGGCCTGCTCATCTCCGCATTCCTGATCGGACTCGCCTCTGCGGCCCTGTCACCGTCCATCCAGACCAGACTCATGGATGTCGCGGGGGAGAGCCAGACCATCGCCGCGGCCGTCAACCACGCCGCACTCAACCTCGGCAACAGTCTTGGCGCGGTGCTCGGCGGCGTCACGATTGCCGCCGGTCTCGGTTACCTCGCGCCGACCTGGACCGGCCTCATCCTCTGCCTGCCGGGCGTCGCGCTCGCCCTCACCAGCCTGCTGTTGCAGCGCAGGCGTCCGCTCATCCCCTAGAAGCTGTTCGGGGCATCCGTCGAGATGAGGATGCCGTCCTGGATCGCCCGCTTGCGCAGCGCGACCTTGGTGCCGACATCGATCCCGGCGACCCGGTACTTCTCGCGAATTCGCTTGAGGTATGACTTCGCCGTCTCCTCGGAGATGCCGAGCTGATACGCGACCGCTTTCACCGGCTCGCCTCCGCCGTAGAGCGCCATGACGCGGCGCTCCTGCGCACTGAGTTTGGGTGATCCGCCGACGTCACCGGCGTTGAGAGCGAGGTCGAGCTCGGCGGAGATATACGACTCGCCCTTCGCGGCTGCGCGGATGGCCTCCACGATCATCTCGGCGTCCTCGCTTTTGACGAGGTACCCGAGGGCGCCGGCGGCGAGAGCCTCACGCACCACGTTCGGCTCGGAATATGTGCTCATGAGCACCGTCTTCACGCCCGTCGTCTTCAGGGTCGAGATCTTCAGTGAGATCGGGATGTTGTCTTTGAGGTCGAGGTCGAGCAGAACCACGTCGACCGGGAACTCCGGATGGATGAGCAACTCCGGCCAGGTGGAGAGCGCCGCGACCATGTTGATGTCGCTCGCGGCGTTGCGTATCCATTCCGTGAGGGCTCCGAGGAGCATCTTGTGGTCGTCGACGAGGGCTAGACGGATTCGGTCATCTGCTTCTGGCACGGTTTTTCCATTCTCTGGGCTGCTGTCCAGCACGCTATTGGTCTGCTGGGCTGTTCACTAGACACTCGATCTCGACGCGCAGGCTCGAATTGTGGGTCGAATCGATGAATCGGCCGACCTTGCCGATCGCGTCCCAAATGGCAGGATCGACGCGATTGCGCGAAATCGAGGTAGTGGTGATCACGAGCGGTACCGTGATCATTCTGGACCCTGGATCGGATACGGCCGCAACCGGCCCCAGAGTGACCGACGCCGTTGGGCTCGCCTTCCGGTCGCTCACCAGCAGCCAGACGGCCGCCAGCAGCCCATCACGCTGTTGAGGAGCGAGGAGTCCGGCGAGACTGCCTCGATCGACGAGAGTGACCGACTTGCCAAGCTGCTCCGATTCGGTGATTGCGTGGTAGAGCCAGGTCTCGCGTCGCCCCTCGATCAGGTGAAGCCTGAGTTCGGTTGCGAGCGATGCCGCGACGGATGCGGTCCTCGGGGTCAGCGGCAGACGGATCCGGCCCATCGCGACGGAGTCGAGCAGTTCCTCCGCAGCAAGATCGAGCCTCGCAAGCTCCTCCGACGCGAGCATGCCCACCGCAAACCGCGGTGCCGAGACCGTGCTCTGCACGAGCACGCGGTCGAGTTCGAGTTGCACGATGCGCCGGAATCTGCGCACGACATAGACACCGAAGACCGCCGGCATTACGGATGTCGCGACAAGCAGCACCTGCGCGGGAATGGTGCGCGCGGTAAGCGGCGTGGTCATGACGATGGCGACACTGAGCGCGAGCCCGAGCAGTATCGCGGCCGCGAGAATCTCGCGCTCGCGACGCAGGGTGAGCGCGGCGAGAAGCCCGAAGCCAGCCGAGGAGGATGCGGTGGCATAGGCGCCGATATCGTGAAGCGGCCAGATCGCAATGAGGTCCAGCGCGACGACGCCGGCGAGGGCCAGCAAAAACACCGTGAAGAGCCAGTTCGGCATGCGCTCGCCGCGCGTTGCAATGGACACGGCCACGCCGACGAGGGCGAGTGCGTAGAGGAGCCAGGCTAAGGCGACCGGCAGGATGCTCGGATACGCGGCGCCATGGCTCGCGAAGGTCACGAGGCCATAGGCGCCCTGGATGGTGGCGATCACGCTTGCGCCGACTCCCAGGTACCCGGTGCCGAGGCTCCCGCCTCGTGCGCTCGCCTGCCGCATTGCGCGACCGGCCGTCGAAGTCGCCGGAACACCCGCGCGGTTGCGCTTGCCGAGGATCACCCCCAGGGTGTTTTCCTCCGGGCGCGCGTAGTCGCTCATCGGACTACCCGTCATTTCGGCACCTCGAGAACGACCGTCGTCCCGGCGCCGGGGGAGGAGAACAGGCGAGCATTCCCCCCGACCTCCCTGAGCCGGGCGACGACGGAATCCTTGAAGCCCAACCGCGCCTCGTCGATGTCTTTGAGGTCGAAGCCGACCCCGGCATCCGTGACCATCGCGCGCACCGTCGTGTCGTCGTCCGTGATCGTCACGTGCGCGTCCGTCACACCAGCGTGACGGCGCACGTTCTCGAGGCATTCCGCGAGCGCGAGCAGGAACGCGTCGAGAACGTCGCTCGGGAGGAGTACCTGGCCGGTGCCGTGCCAGCTGACCTCGAGGCCCATGCGCCCGAAGCGCTGCTTGACCGACTCGAGCGTCGTGCCGAGAGCTGTCTCCTCAACGGGTTCGAGATTGTAATTGCCGGATGACTGCGGCACCGGACTCGCTCCCAGCCGTAGTTGCCGGAGAAGCCTCGCGTCCTCGCTCGCCTGCTGCTGTAGCGCCGAAGGGCTGACGCCCACTCCAGAGTGCGCGAGGAGCGTCAGCGTCGCCAGCACCGTGTCGTGGAGCAGGCGTGCTCCCTGCCGACGCTGGGCCTCCGTTTCGCTCGCTTGCCGTTCCGCGCGATGGGCGCGCCCGATGCTGTAGATGCGGCGTGCCGCTCGCGGAATGCTGGCCGAGAGCCAGTAACCCACGACGACCGCGAGAACCCAGCCGAGCGTCACCTCGGCTCCCTGCTGCGACACGATGGGGTGCCCTGGCACCGCGAACTCGGTCAGCACCAGCGACGCGAGGAAGGCCACCACGAGGATGACCATGCGAGGCAGGGTAGTGGTCAACACGATCGCGAAGGCACCGATCGCCCCGGCGGACAGCGGAACGAGGGCGATGCTCAGGGCTGGGCCTGGCGTGCCACCGACGGGCACCTGCACCACGACGAGAATGCCGAGTCCCGCGGCGATACCCAGGCACACCCAGCCCACTGACTGGTGGATTCCGAGGCGGAGGAGGCTGAACGCGAGCACGACGAATAGCGGCAGTACGGCGAGGTACGTCGTCCAGTTCAGCACCCCCGGAACGCTGAGACAGGCAAGTGCAATCACTGTCGAACCCAGTCCGATTGCGCGAGTGGAGCGCTGAAGAAGTCGATCGCGCTCTTTGGCGATGAGTTCCACGTTAGTAATAGTCACACACTGTGACCCTAAGTGGGGGTGCAACACCGTTACGGTCTTGCCGAGCGGTCGAGGTACAGTCGACCTGAGTAAGTAAGAGGGGCTCACGACCTCAGGGTCGCCACACTCACTATCGGGCACGAGGAACCTAGCCTCGAATCCGATTCGGCGCCATCACCCGAGAAATGGGCGCCGGACAGGTACTTTCCCGTACCGCGTCAACCGGGGGGTTGTGTTAAGAGGGCCACGGCGCAAACTGTGGCCCTCTAACAACGCCTCACTCCGGCGTCAGCCAGCCTTCACGGATGCCATGGCGGCGCAAGAGGATCTTCGTACCGAGATCGATACCGATCTCCCGGTACTTGCGGCGACCGCGCTTGATGTACGACTTCACCGTCTCCACGGTCGTGTCCATGTCCCCAGCCACCTCGCGGATCGAGCGACCCGAGGCGTAGAGCACGAGCGCGCGATGCTCCTGTTTGCCCAGCCCTGGGTCCCCTGAGGCGGCAATTCCCGAAATGGCGCGGATGAGGGGGCCATTCTCGTAGCGATTGCCCGCCGCCGCCGACCGGATGGCCCTGATGAGCTCATCCGCGGGCTCGGTCTTCGGCACGAATGCGAGGGCTCCCGCCTTGAGCGCGCCCTGAATGGATGACGGATCGGCGTGCCTGCTCATCACGATGGTGCGCGTGCCGGCCGCGTTGAGCGCCCGGACCTTGGTGCCGATGGCGATGTTGTCATCGAGGTTGAGGTCGAGCACCGCGACGTCGACGGGGAACTCGCTGTGGGAGAGGAGACCGACCCAGGTCGACTCCCCGATGACGACATCGATGCCATGTCGGCGGCCGATGTGCGCGACGATTCCATCGATGACTAGTTGATGGTCATCGACGATCGCAACGCGAATGGCGCTCGGGCGCGCCTCCTTGGTCGTGGCAGTCACCGTGTCCCCCCGAGTGCTGTTTCCAACCTAGGTGTTGGAACAGACAACTCTGTGTACCAAGCATATCCAACGTGATAGGAACTCGCATGTCCGACTAGTAATTCAGCAGTCTCAGGAGTTCCGGACCGACGAGATCGTCTTCGATGAGGAACCCGTCGTGACCGAATTCCGAATGGATGACGACCGCCTCGCCGTCGTCGATGTTCGCCTCGAGGCGGTCCGCGATCGCCACCTGCTGGGCAACGGGAAACAGCCGGTCGCTATCGATTCCGAGCACGAGACTCTTCGCGGTGACCAGCGACAGGGCCGCAGCGACGCCGCCTCGATCCCGGCCTATGTCGTGCGAGTTCATTGCCTGGGCGAGCACCACGTAGCTATTGGCGTCGAAGCGGCGCGTGAATTTATTGCCGTGGAAGTCGAGGTAGCTCTCCACGGCGAACTTGCCGGAGGCACCGAGCGGACTGATGCTGCTCTGCCAGCTGCGTTCGAACCGGTCGTTCAACTCCGTGGGGGAGCGATAGTTGAGCAGCGCCATCCGCCGGGCGAGCGACAGCCCGCGATGCGGTCCCTCGCCGTCGGGCGCCTCGTAATAGTCCCCGTCAGCGAACTGCGGGTCCATGTGGATTGCTTCGATCTGCACGGAGTTCAGCGCGACCTGATCGGCGTTGCTGATCGACGGGGAGGCGATGATGGCCACGCGTTCGAGCCGTTCCGGATGGCCGACCGCCCACTCGAGGGACTGCATGCCTCCCATCGACCCGCCGATCACGGCAGCCCACTTCTGGATGCCGATGGCGTCGGAGAAGGCAACCTGCGCGGCTACCTGGTCGCGGATCGTCAGGTAGGGGAAGCGAGGACCCCACTCCCGCCCGTCCGGCGCCAGAGAGGCCGGACCGGTGGTGCCCTGGCAACCGCCGAGCATGTTGGGCGCAACGACGAACCAGCGGTCCGTGTCGATGTACTTTCCGGGTCCGATGATGCCCGACCACCAGCCGGCCGTCGGATGCCCTGGGCCCGGAGTGCCGATGAGATGGCTGTCGCCCGTGAGCGCGTGCAAGACCAGGATCGCGTTGCCGCCGTCGGCGTCGAGTTCACCCCAGGTCTCGTAGGCGACCCGCACCGACGGCAGAAAACCGCCGCGTTCCAACTCCTGCCGCCCGATGGGGACGAAGAGCCGATGCCCGGGGTTGTCGCCCTCTCGCCACGCACCCGTCGCCGAAGGCTTGCCAATGATGGCTCGCGCGTTGGCCTCGGTAACGAAGCTTGACGGGACCGTGTCCTCGGGTGTCTGCCAATCCATCTCTAGGCAAGTATCTCAACCGCGCCTGGGGCCGACACTATTGTTACGGTGTCGGGCCCAGGGTCATGGAGATCTCTCCGGGACTGCTACGCGTTCTGTGCAGCCTTGGTGACTTCGCGTGCGGCCGCGAAGCCATTTGCGAGGTCCGCCAGGATGTCGTCGATGTTCTCGAGTCCGACCGAGAGTCGAACGAGACCCGGTGTCACTCCGGAGGTGAGCTGCTGTTCCGGGGTGAGCTGCGAGTGCGTCGTCGACGCCGGGTGGATGATGAGGCTGCGCACATCGCCGATGTTGGCGAGATGGCTGAACAGCTTCACGCTGTCGACCAGGGCGCGACCCGCGTCGACACCGCCCTTGAGTTCGAAGGAGAGAACGGCGCCGACGCCCTTCGGTGCATACTCGTTGGCCTTCGCGTACCAGGGGCTGGACGGCAGGCCGGAGTAGTTCACGGAGGCAACGTCTTCGTGGCTGTCGAGCCATTCGGCGACCGCCTGGGCGTTCTGCACGTGGCGCTCGACACGCAGCGACAGGGTCTCGATGCCCTGAATGAGCTGCCATGCGCTTGCCGGTGCGATCGCAGAGCCGAGGTCGCGCAGCAACTGCACACGGGCCTTGATGATGTAGGCGATGCCGTCGCCGAGCACCGTGGTGTAGCTCGCGCCGTGGTAGCTCGGGTCGGGCTCCGTGAGGCCTGGGAACTTCTCGACGTTCTTGCTCCACTCGAATTTGCCGCCGTCGACGAGCACGCCGCCGATGATGGCGCCATGTCCACCGAGGAACTTGGTGGCCGAGTGGACGACGATGTCTGCGCCGTGCTCGAACGGGCGAATCAGATACGGGGTAGCGATCGTGTTGTCCACGATGAGCGGAAGGCCGTTCCGGTGGGCCACTTCCGAGACCAGCTTGATGTCGAGGATGTTGATCTTCGGATTGCCGATCGTCTCCGCGAAGAAGAGCTTCGTGTTCGGACGGACCGCACGGTCCCACTCGGCCGCGTCGTCCTGGTTCTCGACGAAGGTCGTCTCGATGCCGAGCTTCGCAAGCGTGTACTTGAACAGATTGTAGGTGCCGCCGTAGATCGAGGAGGACGAGACGATATGGTCCCCCGCCTGCGCGATGTTGAGCACGGCGAATACCTCAGCGGCCTGGCCGGACGAAACGAGGAGGGCCGCGGTGCCGCCCTCGAGCGCCGCGACGCGCTCTTCGACGACGTTCTGGGTGGGGTTCTGGATGCGGGTGTAGATGTTGCCGAATTCGGCGAGGGCGAACAGGTTCTTCGCGTGCTCTGCGCTGTTGAACACGTAGGACGTGGTCTGGTAGATCGGCGTTGCGCGGGCATTGGTGACGGGGTCGGGAGCAGCTCCGGAATGGATCTGCTTTGTCTCGAACTTCCAGTTGGCGGCGGCGTCGCTCATGGTGTGGTTCTCCTTGATAAAAATCGGACGCGGGGCGGTCGATCGCTCTCGTTCAGGCGAGCCTAGGCAGGGCGGCCGCTGGAGGCAATGCGCCGCTGACATTTGGCGTAATGGTTGACCCGCACGACTAGTCATGCAAGAGTAGTCGCGTGTCATCCATTCGCCTCTTCATCCTCGGTTCGCTCGCGGAGCGCGGTGCGATGCACGGTCACGGGCTGCTGCAGCTGGCCGAAGAAGAGCACATCGACCTCTGGACCGATTTCGCCTCGAGCGCCGTGTATGGCGCGATGAAACGGCTTGCCTCGGAGGGACTCATCGTCGAGGAGCGGGTCGAACGCCAGGGCAACTATCCGGAACGCCAGGTGTACCGCATTAGCGCGAACGGCAAGGTCGCCCTGCACGCGTTGAGGCAGCAGGGGCTCACCGAGATCGTGATCAAACCGGATCCCCTCGACCTCGCTCTGGCCCGGCTCGACCCCGATCGGCTGGATGAGTTGCCCGCTCTGTTCACGGAGCGACTCGCGCGATTGCGTTCGACCCTCGCGACGAGCGAGGCGCATCTCGGGCAGGTCAGGCAGTTTCTGACTGTCGCCGAGACATGGGCGATGCGCCACCAGATCGCCCGGCGGCGCGGCGAGATCGCCTGGCACGAAGACCTCCTCACCGCACTTCCCCAGATCATCGCGGATGAAATATCCCGGAAGGAACCCAGCTAGCCATGTCTGAAACGCAAACCGCTCAGAGCGGGCTCGCCCTTTCCCCGCGCCGGGCCTGGCAAGCGCTCATCGTGCTGCTCATCGGCATGTTCATGTCGCTGCTCGACGCGACCATCGTGAACGTCGCGCTTCCCACGATCCGCACCAGCCTCAATGCGAACGAGGCGACCCTCTCCTGGATCATCTCCGGCTATGCCCTCGCGTTCGGCCTCGCGCTGATTCCGGCGGGTCGCCTCGGAGACCGTTTCGGGCACAAATGGGTGTTCTTCGCCGGTCTCGCGCTGTTCACGGCCGCGAGCCTGGCCTGTGGTCTCGCCCAGGACAGCACGCAGCTCGTGGTCGCCCGCGTGATCCAGGGTCTCGCCGGCGGAATCTATCTGCCTGCCGTGACCGCCTTCATCCAGATCCTCTTCCCGGGCCGCACCCGTGGCAGGGCTTTCGCCATCATGGGAGCCGTGATCGGTCTGTCGTCAGCGCTCGGCCCGATCGCCGGCGGCTTGCTGATCCAGGCCTTCGGAGACAAGGAGGGCTGGCGTTACGTTTTCGACGTGAACGTGCCGATCGGCGTCATCGCCCTCGCCGCGGCCGTATTCCTGTTGCCGAAGGGCACCGTCGGCCGAGGCGTCTCGGGCGGCGTCGACTGGCTCGGCCTCCTGCTGCTCTCCGGCGGGCTGGTCGCGATCCTGGTGCCTCTGATCGAGGGTCAGAGCACGGGTTGGCCGCTCTGGACCTACCAGTCGATCGCCGGCGGAGTGGTGCTCATCGTGCTGTTCGCCCTGTGGGAGATCTTCTACACGAAGCGCGGCAAGAGCCCGCTGGTTCCTCCGCACCTGTTCTCGCACGCGGCATTCACCGGCGGAACCATCCTGGCGCTCGTGTACTTCGCGGCCTTCACGAGCATCTTTTTCTCCATCTCGATCCTGTGGCAGTCCGGTCTCGGGCATACCGCGCTCGAATCCGGCCTGGTCTCGATTCCGTTTGCGATCGGCAGCATTGTCGGGGCCTCGCAGAGCAACCGACTCGCCGCCCGCCTCGGTCGTAACGTGCTCATCACGGGGGTGGCGATGGTCACGGCCGGTCTGGCGGCCCTCTGGATCATCCTCCTCACCGTTCCGGCGGCCGACCTGAGCAACTGGGACCTGCTTCTGCCGCTCCTCGTCGCCGGCGTCGGAAGCGGGCTGTTCATCGCGCCGAACGCCCAGTTCATCGTCGCGACGGTCGACCCGCAGGAGGCCGGGGCGGCAAGCGGAGTCGTCGGCACCATGCAGCGCCTCGGCAGCGCGATCGGCATCGCCGTGATCGGCAGCGTCTTCTTCGGAACCCTCAGCATTCCGAAGCCCTCCGGGGCCGGCCGACCGACCGCCGCGGAAATCGCCCACAACGTGGCGATCGGGTTCACCAACAGCGCCGCAGCCGCGCTTGCCGTGAGTGCCGCCTTCGCACTCGTCGCTTTCTTCCTGGTCTTCGCGCTCCCGAAGAAGGTCACTCGCGGTTACAGCGAGCAGGGTTAGCCGACCACCCCGCCGATTCGGGCGGCAGGCCTGGCGTCGCTCCGCCGCCGCGGCCGCGCTACGGTTGAAGAGACCGAGCAGAGGGAGTTGACGTGGGAGCCAGGCGTGTCGTCGTAACGGGAGCGAGCTCAGGGATCGGGGCAGCGACCGTTCGGCTCTTTCGCGAACACGGGTGGGATGTCGTGGGCGTCGCCCGTCGTACCGACCGACTCGAGGCGCTCGCCGCCGAGACCGGCGCCGACATCTTCACGGCAGACCTGACCGACCAGGCGCAGGTGGATGCATTACGCGACCATCTCGCCCAACTCGGGCCGGTGCACGCACTCGTCAACAACGCCGGCGGAGCCTTCGGACTCGCCTCCGTCGAGGCAAGCTCCGCGGAGGACTGGAGCCGCATGTTCGATGTCAATGTCGTGGCGGTCAAGCGTGTCACGAGCGCCATGCTGCCGCTTCTGCGGGCCGCGTCGGCCGACGGCGGACACGCGGACATCCTGACCGTCACCTCGATCGCCGGTCATATCGCATATGAGGGCGGAGGCGGATACAACGCTGCCAAGTTCGGCGCGCACGCCCTCGTCGCGGTGCTGCGACTCGAGCTGGCTGGCGAGCCGATCCGTGTGCTCGAGGTCGCACCGGGCATGGTCAAGACGGAGGAGTTCTCGCTCGTTCGGTTCGGCGGCGACCGCGAGCGTGCCGATGCGGTCTACGACAACGTGCCGAATCCGCTCTACGCAGAGGATGTCGCGGAGGCCATCGTGCACGCGATCGAACTTCCCGGCTATGTCAACCTCGACCTCGTGACCATCAAGCCGGTAGCGCAGGCGGCTCCGTACAAGGTCGTCCGCGGCGAACTCCGTCCGCGGGTCGAGTAGACACTGCGCGCCCTACTCGATCCGCAGAGAATCGAGCCGGGCGAAGGCCAGCGCCGCGAGGTAGGCGGCGGCATCCGCAAGCACGCTGTCGTCGAAACGGGCGAGATTCGAGTGGTTGTACGGCGCGGTAAGCGGGTCGAGTTCCGGCGGACAGGCGCCCACGAACACGAAGCTGCCGGGCACCTCTCGCAGAATCGCAGCGAAATCTTCCGCGCCGCCGATCGGGGTGGGCATCGTCGAGAAGCGCTCCGCGCCGAACATCTCGGTGGCGACGGTTTCGGCAAGGGCCGCGTGGACCGCGTCGTTGATCACCGGCTCGGTCACGGAAAGGAAGGTGACCTCGGCACTGAGGCCATGGGCGGCGGCGATTCCCTCGACCAGTTCGCGGCTGTAGCGCTCGACATCCGCGAGACTCTCGCGCGAGAAGGTGCGCACGGTCGCGCCGAAGGATGCCGTGTTCGGGATGACGTTGTTGGTGCCCTCCTGGCCGCCGCGAATCCAGCCCACGGTGACGATCACCGGATCGAAGGCGCTGAAGCGGCGAGTGACCATGGTCTGCAGTCCCGTGATGATCTCGGCGACGGTCTGGTTGGGATCGAGCGCGAGCTGAGGCGCCGAGCCGTGGCCTCCCGCTCCGCGAACCGTCACGTCCAGCGTCGCCGAACCGGCCATCAGTGCACCCGGCTTCGTGGCGAAGGTGCCGAGCGGCAGCGACGTCGTGACGTGCAGCGCGTAGGCGCCGACGAGTTCGCCGTTCGCGAGGTCGAGAGCACCCTCCTCCAGCATCCTGTCTGCGCCGTTGTCACCCTCCTCGCCGGGCTGGAAGAGAAAGAGCACCTCCCCGGCGAGTTGGTCGCTGTGGGTGCGCAGGAGATGGATGGCTCCGACCCCGATCGCCGCATGGAGGTCGTGGCCGCAGGCGTGCATCCGATTCGGGATCGCCGAAGCGAACTCCTCGCCGGAGTCTTCCTGCAGGGCGAGGGCGTCGAGGTCCGCTCGGAGCACCACGGTCGGGCCGGGCCTGTCGCCGGTAATGCGCACGACCGCCGACGAGATACGGTCCGATACGCGGGTCTCGAGGCCGAGTTCGCCGATCGAGAGGAGCACGCGTTCGAGGGTGTGCGGCAGGTGCAGGCCCAGCTCGGGCTGACGGTGGATGTCGCGGCGGATCTCTCGCAACGGTTGCAGGTAGTTCGCGGCCTCCCCGGCCAACTCACGCAGGTCCATGGGTCCAGTCTCGGGCCTGAGGGCTGGACGGGGAAACCGGGATCTCCAGCACGCCCGGTTCGGCATCCGCCACATCCGCGAAGGCCAGCTTCGGGACGAAGAAGAGCAGCACGGCGGCGACGAGCGCGCCCGCTCCGCAGACGATCCATACCGTGAGGTAACCGCTGAGGCTCGATGCGGTGCTGACGGCGACCGTCGCGACCCCCATCGCGAGCACAATGCCGAAGATCGCCGAGGCGAACGACCCGCCGATGGTCTTCGTCGTGTTGGTGAGCGCCGCGGCGATACCCGTCTGCCCACGGGGCGCAGCGGCGGCGGCGGCGGCGGGCATCGCTCCGACGAGCGCCCCCGAACCGACCCCCGCGATGACCATGTTCATGAACACCTCCCACGTCGCGAGGTGGAACGGCACGAAGAGGAGATATCCGATCGCCACGAGCGAGGCGGCAACGATGAGGGCGACTCTGGGCGACGTGCGTTTCGAGGCGACAGGGAAGAGCAGTGCCCCGGCGATCATCGAGATCAGGTAGACGCCGATGAGGGTGGAGCGGTCGCCCGCCGCGAGGCCGAGGCCGTAGCCGTTCGATGGGTCGGTGCCGGCATATGCGCTGAGCGGTGCCTGTGCGCCGAGCAGGCTGATGCCGATGAGTCCGGCGGTGAGCTGCACCGGCCACATGTTCGGTTGACGCAGCACCCGAAGGTCGATCGCAGGGTCCTCCTGCTTCAGTTCGTAGCGGCCGAAGGGAACGAAGACCAGCAGGCCGGCAACGATCAGGATGTAGACCCACCACGTTCCGGGTCCGTTGAGCCTGAGGAAGGTGAGGCCAGACGTGATGAGCAGGAGCCCGATCGTGAGGATGCTGAAGCCGACGACATCCAGGGAACGTCCCGGTACGGGCGTTGACTCCGGCACGCCGAAGAGAATCGCGAAGAACACGAGCGTGACGGCGATGGCCGGGATGGCAAGAGTGAGGGGAACGTTCTGGTCGAACCATCCAAAGACCCGTCCCCCCAGGAGCGCGCCGACGATCGCGCCTGCTTCGAGGGCGACCACCAGAAATCCGGCAGCGCGCCTCGTCCGGGATGCACCGTGGCCGGTGCGGCGGCCGCGATCGAATATGAGCGCAACCTCGAGTGGAAGCCAGACGACGTAGAAGCCCTGTAGCGCCCAGGCGACGATGAAGAGCGTGAAGTTGTCGGCGAAGACGAGGCCCCAGCTCGCGAGCGCGGTGAGCACGGTGGAGACGAGGAGGATGCGCTTGTGCCCGAACATGTCGCCGAGCTTGGCCAGGATCGGAACCACGAGGGCAGAGAGCAGCAGCTGTGCGGCTTCGAACCAGTTGAATTCGGCGTCCTTGATGTGGAGGTACTTGACGAGGTCGCTGATCAGTGGAACGTAGTAGCCCTGCAGGATGCCGCTGACGATCTCGACGAGGAAGAGGTAGCCGATGAGCCCGAAGGTGATCGCCCCAGACTTTCCACGCAGCTTTTCCAGGTTTTCGCTGGGAGGAAGGGTCATGAACGGATGCTAGTGGCATCGTGCCCCCGACACGTGCCAGTAGCGTTGGAGCATGGCAGATGACGAACGTGAAATCCTGGGTTGGGCCGAGTTCGGGGGTGCGGCGCGCGAGCTCGCGGCCTCGGTGCACGGGAGCGGTTTTGCTCCGGATGTCGTGGTGGCGATCGCTCGCGGCGGTCTGCTCCTCGCTGGTGCAATCGCCTACGCGCTCAACGTGAAGAGCTGCGGGGCGCTGAACGCCGAGTTCTACACGGGGATCGATGAGCGACTGGAGGAGCCCGTCATCCTCGCCCCATTTCTCGATGAGGTATCGCTTCACGGCAAGCGCGTGCTGCTCGCGGACGACGTCTCCGACTCCGGACGCACGCTCAAGATGGTGCTCGATCTCATCACTCGCGCGGGAGCCGACGTGCGCACGGTGTGCCTCTACTCCAAGCCGGCGACCGTGCTCGAGCCCGATTACGTGTGGCGCAAGACGCCGAAGTGGATAGCGTTTCCCTGGTCGTCCCAGCCGCCCGTGACTATCTAGGCTCGCTGCATGAGCGTTCCGAAGCCTCTCGCAGAACTCATCGATCCGGGATGGGCGAAGGCGCTCGAACCCGTGGCGGGCGAGGTAGCCGCGATGGGTGATTTTCTGCGCGCAGAGGTCGCGGCCGGCCGAGGATACCTCCCTGCCGGTCCGAACGTGCTTCGCGCATTCTCACGGCCGCTCGCCGAGGTGCGGGTGCTGATAGTCGGGCAGGACCCCTACCCCACGCCGGGGCATCCGATCGGCCTGTCGTTCGCGGTGGAACGGCATGTTCGGCCGGTACCGCGCAGCCTGCAGAACATCTACCGGGAACTGCACGACGACCTTGGGCTCGTACCGCCGCCGCACGGAGACCTGAGCGCCTGGTCGGACCAGGGCGTCATGCTGCTCAACCGCGTGCTGACCGTGAGGCCGGGGGTGTCCGGCTCACACCGCGGCAAGGGCTGGGAGACGGTTACGGAGGCCGCGATACGCGTGCTCGTCGCGAGGGGCGGCCCTCTCGTCGCGATCCTGTGGGGCAGAGACGCGCAGTCGCTGCAGCCTATTCTCGGGCCGACGCCGAGCGTGAAATCGGTGCATCCGAGTCCGCTGTCGGCTTCTGGCGGCTTCTTCGGGTCCAAGCCGTTCAGCAGAGCGAACGCGCTCCTGGTCGAGCAGGGCGGTCGTCCCATCGATTGGACGCTCGAGCCGTAGGCTCTAAGAATGCTTGAGGAGGAATACCAGGCGACCCATCGGCCGCGAGAGGCGCAGCGCAACCTGCCGCCACTCGAGACTCCGTTCGAGTACTCGATCAGGGATGCGCGGCTCGAGGACATGCCCGACGTACGCGAGATCTACAACCACTACGTCGCGAACTCGACCGTCACGTTCGACGAGGTTCCGATGACTCTCCGGGAGATGCGCTCGAAGTTCCAGCACGCGACCAAGCTCGGCATGCCGTTCATCGTGGCGGAGAGCCCGAGCGAGCAGATCCTGGGATACGCCTACGTCTATCCGTGGAAGGAGAAGGCCGCGTACCGCTTCACCGTCGAGAACTCGATCTACCTGCGGCCGGCATCCACCGGCAAGGGCCTCGGCAAGGTGCTCATGGCCGAACTCATCGATCGCTCGAAGGCCGCCGGGCTGAAGGAGATCATCGCCGTCATCGCCGACAAGGGTGCGGAGGCATCCATCCACATGCACAAGAACTTCGGATTCAAGCAGATCGGCCACATGGGCAAGGTCGGATTCAAGTTCGACCGCTGGCTCGGGACCGTACTCATGCAGAAGTCACTCAAGTAGGCTCACGCCGCAACCGTGCGGGCGCTTGCTGTCCGCGCGCCTGCCAGGGCAGGCGCATGGACAACAAAGCGGCGCACCGTTGGTCGGGTCAGGCCGGCGGGTCCAGGATGTCGCGGAGCGCCGCCGCGATGCCCGCGACGGTCGACGGCTCGCCACTCCACAGCATCCGCAGCAGCAGGCCGTCGATGGCGAGTGCTGCGACGTGGGCCCCGCGTCCTGCTTTCGAGACGACGGCATTCTCGAGCGCTCGATACCAGAGGTCGGCTGTCTCCCGCAGTGTGTCGCGCCGCATCGCGAGGAACAGTAACTCGTACTGGGCGATCGCGGAGGCGCGGTTGGTGTGCGTCCAGTCGTGCAGGACGCGAGCGAAGTCCTCGAGACTGCGGTTCGTGAGAGTCGCGAACAGTGCGACCTCCTCCTCGGTGACCCGAAGCAGCGCGCTCACGAGAAGGTCATCGAGATCCCTGAAGTAATAGGTCGCAGCGGCGGGCGGGACGCCGGCCTCCGCCGCAACGCTGCGATGGGTTACCGCTCCGGGACCGCCTCGCTCGAGCACTCGCACCACGGCGTCGAGCAGCGCAGATCGTCGGGCCTCGCCCTTCGCCGTGATGGCGGCCATTTCTAGTGTCGTCCGCCGAGTTCCAGGAGCGCGACCCCGCCAACGACGAGCACCATGCCGCCGATCTGCATCAGGCTGAGCGACTCCTTGAACAGGAGCCAGCTGATGACGGCAACGAGCACGACTCCGACGCCAGCCCAGATCGCGTACGAGATGCCGAGCGGTACGCCCTTGGAGAGGGATTGCGCGAGCAGCACGAAGGCTCCGATGTAGCCGACCGCAACCAGAACATACGGCACGACCTTGTTGCCCTCCCCGGTCGTGTACTTGAGCGCCGTCGTGGCAATCACCTCGGCGATGATCGCCCCGGCGAGAAGCAGGTAACCCATGGCTGTCCTTTCAAAATGGTACAAATGTACCAGAATGAAGCCCACGGATGGCGCTCCAGGAGTTCGGCGAACGGGAGGTGCGCCAGCCGCCAGCGCTCACGGCGGCGTGAGGCGACCGGCGCTACAGTCGTTGCATGCCTGAAGCACCACGTGAGCGTCCCGGGAATCACACCCTGCTGCGCTCGTTCGCCGGCCACGTGCGGGCACGGCCGAAGGCGGTTTTCGACGTACTGGACCGCAGGCTGCGCCCCCCGGAAGGGTCCGAGAGCTTGTACACCGCCGATTCCGCGGCTTTCCTCATCATCGCCCAGGGCGGCTGGTGGTATCGGGGTGAATACCGCATCGTCCCCGACGAGAGGGGCTCGAATCTCGAGCACTACCTCGTCAATGTCGCCCAGGTCGCGCACTGGCTGGGTCCCATCGCCGGGCGGAGGGTGCTCAGGCGGGCGCCGATCGCCTTCCAGCGCCTACTGAGGCAGCTGCGCGCCGAGCTCGAGTAGTGTCAGCCCGCTCGCTGCCCCTTGGTGCAGGTCTGCTGGGCCGCCGTCTGCCCGTGGACCGTATTGGGCAGCTGCACGGTCGCGCCTGATGTGGCGCTGCTGGTCGCGCTCGTGCTCGGCGACGATGGTGCGGCCGGCGCGTTGGGGTCTGCTTCCGTGCCGACGCCCGTCGTTCCCGTGAGAGCAATGGGTTGATCGGCCTTGAGAGCCGTGAACAGCATGTCCGCCGCGCTCGTAATGGGAAGCACGCCATTCTGCCCGTTGCTCGAACCGTAGGAATTCGGGTACTGCACGAACACCACCCTGTCGAACGGGATGTCCTTCACGGCCAGCCCGATCGATGCGAGCGTATTGATGTTGGTGAGGCTGCTCGACAGCGTCATGTTGCTCGCCACGGCTTTGGCCAGTTCGTAGTCCTTGACCGGGTTGCCAAGCGTCTCGGGCGTCTTGATCTTGCGAACGAGCGCCGAGAGGAAGAGCTGTTGGTTGCTCACCCGCCCGAGGTCGCTGCCGTCGCCGAGGCCGTAGCGGACACGCAGGAACTGCACGGCCTGTTGTCCGACGAGTGTCTGCTGTCCCGCGGCAAGGTTGAAATTGATCTTCTGGTCGTGGATGGCGGTGGCTATGCAGACCGTGACGCCACCGATCGCGTTCGACATGGCCACGACCCCCTGGAACTCCGTCAACGCCGCGTACGGAATGGTCATCCCCGTGAGGTTTTCGACGGTCTTGACGATGCAGGGGAGTCCGCCGTAGGTCAGCGCCGTATTGATCTTGTTGATCTGCGCCGGATAGTTGCCGCCTTTACCATTCGGGCACGACGCGATCGGAACGATCATGTCGCGCGGAAAGCTGATGACCGTCGCCTGCTTGTGATCCGCAGAAACGTGGAGCAGCATCGTCACATCGTTAAGGTGCTCTCCGCGCTTTCCATAGGTCGCCACGTCGCCGCCGCCGCTGTCGCTCGCCGCGACGAGCACATTGATCGCACCCTTTGCGGCGGAGAGGGCCGGTGGCGCGCCGCCGCTATTGGGGAGGAGATCGACGCCCGGTCTGGCGCTGGTCGCCACATCCCAGAGCGCCACCGCAGCGATCGACCCGGCGCTCACCGCGACCACCGCAATGGTTGCCGCGATGAGCTTGGCCAAGGTCGCCCACGGACCGGACCGCCGGAGCTGGCCGTGTCGGGCGAGGGGTTTCAGGGAGGGACTGGGCATACGAGAGGATGATAACGCACCACTTTGCGAGAGCATAGAGCCGCAGACATGGCGCCTATGCCGCGAAGACGAAGGACCTCCTAGGCTCGACCTGTGCCTTTCGAACTCCATCACCTGACCGCCCAGGAGCAGTGGGACTGGCTTCAGCGCGGCGAAATCAGTCCCGTCGAGCTCACGAAACACTATCTCTCCCGCATCGAGCGACTCGACGCGGAACTCGGCGCGTTTGTCACCGTAACCGGGGATGCCGCGATCGAGCGGGCTCGGAATCTCGCCGAAACCGTACCGAAGACGGCCGCACTCTGGGGTCTGCCGATCGGTGACAAGGACCTCAACGACCGGGCAGGCGTGCCCACGGGCTACGGCTCCCGTCTGATGACGGGATTCGTGCCGGACGTATCGGACGAACTCGTCTCGGTTCTCGATGACGCCGGCGCGGTGAGTCTCGGCAAGACCAACGCGCCAGAGTTCGGCCTGCCGTCGTACACCGAGACCCTTGTCGCTCCGCCCGCCAAGAATCCCTGGGACACGACTCTCGGCGCGGGTGGATCCAGCGGGGGAGCCGCCGTCGCCGTGGCCGCAGGCCTGTTGCCGTTCGCCCCTGGTTCGGACGGTGGGGGTTCAGTGCGAATCCCGGCAGCCGCCTGCGGACTGGTGGGAATCAAGCCGTCGCGCGGCCTGGTCCCGAGCGGTTCCGGCGTCGACAAGCTGGCGGGCCTCGTCGTCCCGGGCCCACTCGCCAGGACGGTCGCCGATGCCGCGATGATGCTCGACGCGATGGTGGCCGGCGGCGACTACCCCTTTTCCGTGCGGGCACCCCGCTGGGACGGCGGCGCCCTCCTCAATTCAGCGATGCGCGGGGAGGGCAGGTTCCAGCTGGGGGTGATGACGACTTCGCCGTGGGATGACGCTTACGACATCCACGTTGCGCCGGAGGCATCCGCTGCTCTGGCGCTCGCCGTCGCGGAGCTCGACGCGATCGGGCACGGCATCGAAGAGACGGCGCTCGAGCCGGACGACAGCTACGCGCCGAATTTTCGCACCATCTGGCAGTCGAGTGCCGCGGGAATCCCCGCGGAGGGCGACGATCTTGGCAAACTCGAGCCGCTGACGCAATGGCTCGTCGTGAGGGGGCGAGAGATCTCGGCGCTCAAGCTGATGCAGGCACTCGGTGCCCTCAGCCTCTTCGAGCGATCGGTCATCCGCCAGTTCGCCCGTTTCGACGCGGTGATGACCCCGGCGCTCGCGATGACGCCGCGCCCCATCGGTTGGTACGACAGCACCGATGGCGAACACAATTTCGCGCAGCAGGTGCAGTACACGCCGTTCACGTCGTTCGCGAACGTTTCAGGGCTGCCGGCGATCACGCTGCCCGTCTACGAGTCGGATGCTGGCGTCCCCATGGGCGTGCAGCTCGTCGGACGCCCCGGAGGGGAGGCCGCCCTCCTGGCCATCGGAGCTCAGCTCGAGCGCCGGCTCCAGTGGCAGCAGAGGCATCCGCCCCAGTGGTGAGCGGCTCCTTCGGATGGACTCCGCTCAGAGCCCGACCAGCTCGGCACTCTTCTTCCACAAACGGTCGGCGACATCCGGGTCGTGCGCGACCGCGAGCACGCGACCGTTGGGCTTGAGGCCGTCGAAATACGTCCCGCTCGGCGAGCCCACGTCGCCGGCCGTCGCCAGATGGATCAGAGGCGCCGCGCCCTGCTCCGGACTGAGCCCGAGGCTGCCGTGGCTCACGAACTGACCGAACCTGACGAGGGCGGAATCGGCGCCGAACCCGGTCGCGACGAATCCGGGATGGAAGGCGAAGGCGTCGACACCCGTCCCGGCTGTGCGCCTGGCCAGCTCCTCGATGAAGAGGATCGTCTCCAGCTTGCTCGTGCCGTAGGCCCGCCAGCCGCCGGCGTACGCATGCCTCGTGCGATCGAGATCGTCGAGATCGAGTCGGCCCAGGAGATTGGCGGCACTGGCCGTCGAGATGACCCGTCCGTTGCTCGAGGAGAGCCTGCCGAGCAGCAGGTTGGTGAGCAGGAACGGGGCGAGATGGTTGTGCTGCAGAGTGCGTTCGTGTCCGTCGGCGGAGAGTCCGCGCTTGCTGACGAGGCCGCCGGCGTTGTTCGCGAGAACGTCGATGCGTTCGTAGACCGTGAGCAGGGCATCCGCCAATTCGCGCACGTCGTCGAGACGGTCGTAGTCCGCGAGGAACATCCTGCCGCCGACCTCGGCCGCTACGGCGTTCGTGCGCTCCGGGTTGCGGCCGACGACCGCGATGTCTGCGCCGCGGTCGGCGAGCGCTACGGCAGCGGCCCGCCCGAGACCGGAACTCGCCCCGGTGATGACGATGGCTGCGCCATCCAGGTCCCTATTTCCTCGGGCCATCAGTAGCCGCCATTTCGTGGTCCGGCCTCTACGTCGAAGCGGTTGGGCTGCGCGGGGTCCCGGCAGCGATGTAGAGCGGGACAAAGCGACGCCCCCTGCGCCCGCGCGCGGGCATCTCGTATTTCTACCACTTCTGACAGGGACCGCACCGAGCGCCTCGGCAGCTCCGCGCATAACTCCTGCAATTTTCGCCGACCTGATCTGATTTTCGGGGCTGCCGTGGTTGCCCGGTGCAAATTGCAGGAGTTATGAACGCAGAGCGGCGCTCGGGGCACGGCCTCAGCGACCGCTGGGGCTGTGCCAATACAGTGTCAGCATGGCGAGCGCCCTTGAGCGAGTTGCGATGGTGTCCATGCACACCTCGCCTGTCGCCGCGCCCGGCACCGGGGATTCCGGTGGGATGAACGTGTCACTTCTGGCGATCGCCTCCGAGGTGGCCAAGCGCGGGGTCGAGGTCGACCTCCTGACCCGAGCGATTGGTGTTCCCCGGGTCGTCGGGCTGGGTGAGGGAGTGACCCTGCACGAGTTGCCTGCTGGCCCTGCTGGCGCCCTGCCGAAAGGGCTTCTGTTCGAGGTCGCCGACGCGTTCGGCGAAGCAGTGGCCAATCTCACGGGCCGTCTGCAGCCGCGCTATGGTCTCATCCATGCCCACTACTGGCTGAGCGGCCTCGCGACCCTGCCGGTTGCTCTCGAACTCGGGCTCCCTTTCGTCCAGAGCTTCCACACGGTCGCGGCCATGAAGACCGCCGCGCTCGCCCCTGGCCAGGAGCCCGAGCCGGAGCAGCGCGTGCGCACCGAGATGTACCTCGCCAACCAGGCGAGCGCGATCGTGGCCGGTTCCGCGGCCGAGGTGGCCACCCTCATCGACGAGGTTCGCGCACCGGCCGACCGGGTCTGGGTGATCCCTCCCGGTGTCGACGTCGACCTGTTCACACCGGATCGGGCGGATGCAGCTGGCGCACGTCTCCGCGAGGAACTCTCGATCGCATCCGGGCGTCCCATCCTCGCGGTCGTCGGCCGGGTGCAGCCGCTCAAAGACCAGGAGCTCGCGATCCGCACGCTGGCGGAATTGCACGCCCTGCGCGGGTGGGCGCCGGTGCTCGTGATCGCGGGAGAGGCGACCCCGGGCGCGGGCGGGTACGCCGCGTTGTTGCGAGCCACCGCGGCGGATCTCGGCGTGCTCGGTGAGGTGCGCTTCGTCGGAGCGCTATCGCGGGAACGCCTCGCGGATCTGTTCGCGGCGGCGACCGTGACACTCGTGCCCTCGCACTCCGAGACGTTCGGACTCGTGGCGCTCGAGTCGGCGTCCAGCGGCACTCCCGTCGTCGCGTTCAGGGCCGGAGGACTCGTGGAGTCGGTCTCCTCCGGGGTGTCGGGTCAGCTCGTCGACTCACGCGATCCGCGCGCCTGGGCGCGTGCGATCGCCGAGATGCTCGACGACAGCGCACGGCTTGAGCGGCTGTCGGGCTCCGCCCGGCACTACGCGGAGGGATACACCTGGGCGGCAACGGCCACGGCGCTGCTCGGCGTCTACGCGGGTCTGCCGTAGGTCTCCAGCAGACGCAGCCAGATCTCGTTCATCGTCGGGTAGGCGGGCACGGCGTGCCACAGCCGGTCGATCGGCACCTCACCGACGATTGCGGTGGTCGCCGCGTGGAGGAGCTCCGAGACGTCCTGGCCGACAAAGGTCACGCCGATGATGACCTTTCGGTTCTCGTCGACGATCATGCGCGCCTGGCCCTCGTAGTCGTCTGCCTGCAGGGAGGCCCCCGCAACCCAGCCGAGGTCGTAGTCGACGACCCGGATGTCGTAGCCCGCCTTCTTCGCGGCATCCGCTGTGAGCCCCACCGAGGCCACCTCAGGGTCGCTGAAGGTGACCTGCGGGACCACCTCGTGGTCGGCCGTCGCGACGTGCGTGCCCCACCTGCCGTCGGACACCGGCTTGCCGAACGCGCGGGCCGCGATAACGTCTCCGGCGGCCCGCGCCTGGTACTTGCCCTGATGCGTGAGCAGCGCACGATGGTTAACGTCGCCGCAGGCGTAGAGCCAGTCGAATCCTTTCACGAGCAGGGTGTCGTCGACCTCTAGCCAGTCGCCCGGGGTGAGTCCGATGTTCTCGAAGCCGAGATCGAGCGTTCGCGGCACTCGGCCTGTCGCGACGAGCACCTCCTCCACCGTGAGGGTTGATCCGTCATCGAGCCGCAGTTCGACGCCGGCATCAGTTCGCTTCGCCGAGGTCGCGGACACCCCGATCTTCACCGTGGCGCCGAGCCCGCCGAGTGCTTTGGTCACGGCTTCGCGGGCGAAGGGTTCGTGGCCTCCGAGGAGCGAAGTGCGGGCGAGCATCGTCACGTCGGTGCCGAAGCTCGCGTACGCCGTCGCCATTTCGACACTGACGACACCGCCACCGATGATCGCGAGGCTCGCGGGGGCGATCTTCGCCGAGGTCGCGTCGCGGCTCGTCCATGGGTTCACGTCCTTGAGGCCGGGAATGTCCGGCAGCAGGGGGTCGGATCCGACACTCACCGCGACGGCGTGCCGGGCGGTGAAGGCGGTTCCGTCCACGGTCACCTGCTTCTCGCCGGTGATTCTGGCGTGGCCGCGTACGAGGTCGATGCCGGCACCGGCGACCCAGTCGACCTGGCTCTGGTCGTCCCAGTTGTGGGTGATCCCGTCGCGGCGCCGGAATGTCGCGGAGACATCCAGGTCGCCCGTCACGGCTTCGCGTGCTCCGCCGACCGCCGTGGCCGCGCGTAGCACGATGCCACTGCGCAGCAGGGCCTTCGACGGCATGCAGGCCCAGTAGGAGCAGTCGCCCCCGACGAGTTCGCTCTCGATGAGCAGGGTGGAGAGGCCACCCTGCACCGCCCGGTCGGCGATGTTCTCGCCAACGGCTCCCGCACCGATGACGATGAGGTCGTAGGTCGTTTCGGTCATCTTGACTCCTCGTTGTCTTTCGGCCGCCGATCTCAGCGTCCGACGAAATTGGCGGGCTGACGGGTCACAAACGCTTCCATTCCGATGCGAGCATCCTCGCTGGACGCGAGTCGCACCAGCGCGGGCTGCAGGGCGGCTTCGGCGGCGGGGTCGCCGTCGCGCACGGCGAGCCGGGCGTTGGCCAGGGCCGCCTGCACGGCGAGCGGCGCCTGGGCCGCGACACGGCGCGCGAGTTCGAGCCCGCGGTCGTACTGGCGACCATCCGGCACGATCTCCTGCACGAGACCGATGCGATGGGCTTCCGTCGCATCGAAGGAGTCGCCGGTGAGGATCCAGCGCATCGCGTTTCCCCAGCCGACGGCGCGCGGAAAGCGGATGGTCGCGCCGCCGAATGGCAGGATGCCGCGAGAGACCTCGATCTGCCCGAAGACGGTCGACTCCGCGGCGACGGCGATATCGCTGGCGAGGATCAACTCGATGCCGAGGGTGAGACAGGTGCCCTGCACGGCGATCACGACGGGCTTGCTGAGCTGCCGCCCCGAGACCTGCCACGGGTTGATGCCGCCCTCCGGCGCGATCTCGAGCCCGTCGGCGCCGATGCGGGGGCCGACGTCCGCGAGATCGAGCCCTCCCGTGAAGTGATCCCCGTGGGCGTAGACGAAGCCGACCCGCAGGTCCGGGTCGCGCTCGAGTTCGCCATAGGCCAGTGCGAGTTCCTGCAGCAGCTGGAAGTCCGCGGCATTGCGTTTCTCTGGACGATTGAAGCCGATGAGCAGTACAGGCCCGTCGCGGTCGACGGTGACGCGTGCATCCATGACTCGATGCTACGGTGCCGCGCCTGGCGAGACGAGTGTCAGGAGGCCAGGGCGCCGATGATGCGCAAGATGCTGCCGAGGTCGTCCGCTGCCGCCTCCGGTGACGCGGGCGCGAACTCGGTCACCGCGGCTCCGACCAGTGGCAGTGCGGCCTTCGCGGCAGCGATCACCTCGAGCAGTATGGCGAGCGTGACGCCGAACGGCTCGGGATAGCCGATCCCGGTGAACTCGGCCGGGTCGAGCACGTCGAGGTCGATGTGCAGATACACCGACGTGGCGCCGGAAGCCGCGAGAGCGGCCGTGATCGATGCGGCGTCCAGTTCGTCGGGTGGAATCATCCGAATGCCGGCCGATTCCACGAATTCCTGTTCCGCGTCGTCGAGCGCGCGGGTGCCGCCGAGAATGACCTTCGACGGCGCGAGGAGGACGGCGGGAGTAAGAGTGGCCGGACCGTCGCCGAGCAGGGTGCGAAGAACCATGCCGTGGAACGCATCCGATGGCGACGACTCCGGTGTGTTGAGGTCGGGGTGGGCGTCCAGCCAGATGACCGCCACGCCATCATTCACCGAGGCGGCATGCTCGATCGATGCCAGGTCGACGCCGCAATCGCCGCCGATCGTGATGGTGAGGCCGGCGATGGCGTCGAGGGCGACGAGCTGCGCATCACGCACCGACAGAAGGGCACTCAATCGCTGAACGGTCGTGCCGTTGTCGTTGCCGGCGCCGAGAGGCACGTCGACGGTCACCGTCCCGACCGTCGGAAGATCGCCGCGGATGGATTCCGCGCCGTCCACCAGTCGCATCGCGCGAGAGGAGCCGGAGCCCTGCCATTGGGGAACGACGAGGAAGGTGGCAGCCACAGGTCAATTATGGCCGCCACCTGGCGTCGAGCCGTTCAGTCAGACGGTGCGCGGCGCTTTGGCGAGATTGGCCGTGAGCTCCGCGACGTTCTGGCGGGAGACGTATGCGGGGCGGTCGCGCTCCACGCGCCAGCTTTCGGAGAGCGGACCAATGTTCACGGTGTCGAAACCGAACTCGTCGTACAGCTTTGTCACGAACGCGGCCGCTTCATCGTCGTCCGATGCCGTGGCGAGGGCGCGGCGCTTGGGGTCGTTTGCGGGAAAGGAGTCGCCGGTGATGTCATCGGCCTGGATGTGGTTGAAGCCCTTGGCGACCTTCGAGGTTGGCAGGTGCTCCTGGAGCTTTCCCGTAACGGTGGCCGTGCCGTCGTCCAGGTCCCCGAAGTGGCCGTCCCGCTCGAAGTAGTAGTTGTTCGTGTCGATGACGATCTTGCCGGCGAGCGGCTCGACGGGGATGTCTCCAAATGCCTTGAACGGTACGGTCACGACGGCGACGTCTGCTGCTGCTGCCGCCTCGGCTGCCGTGCCGGCTCGTGCCCTCTCTCCGAGTTCCGCGACGAGAGGTGCGAGCGTCTCCGGGCCGCGAGAATTGCTGATCACCACGTCATAACCGTTTTCGATCGCCTTACGCGCGATCTGGCTGCCAATGTGTCCTGCACCGATGATTCCGAGAGTTGTCATGGTTGGGCTAACGGCAGCGGGGTCCCGGATGTTCCGAGACCCGCTGTGATTCTCATAAGAGTTATTGTTCGATCGCCGGCGGGGTCGGGGTGCCCGCCTTGAGGGCGGCGAGGCGCGCATCGAGCTCGACCGCGTTGTCCGAGGCATCAAGCTGCTCGAACTGCGCATCCAGGCTGGATGCCGCGAGCTCCTGCTGCCCGAGCACCACGGCTTCCTGGCGCCGGATCTTGTCTTCGAAGCGGCTGATCTCGCTGGTCGGATCGGTGAGGTCGATGGACTTCACGGCGTCCAGAACCTGCAGCTGGGCGTCAGCGGTCTTGGAACGGGCGACGAGCTCGTCGCGCTTCGAGGAGAGTTGGGCCAGCTTTGCGCGCATGGCGTCGAGGCCCTGCTTGAGCTGGTCGACGACGGCCGTCTGGGAGGCGATGGTCGGCTCGGCATCCTTCGCCTCCTTCTCCGCCGCGATCTGGCGCCCGATGGCCACCTTCGCCAGGCTGTCGAACTTGTCGGCGTCGGCGGCGTTGCCCGCGGAGCGCAGTTCGTCGCCCTTGCGGCTCGCGGCGAGGGCCTTGTTGCCCCAGTCCGAGGCATTCGCGACGTCTTCGGCGTGGTCCTGTTCGAGCAGACGCAGGTTGCCGATCGTCTGCGCCACGGCGCTTTCCGCCTCGGCGATGCTGTTCGTGTAGTCCCGCACCATCTGGTCGAGCATCATCTTCGGGTCCTCGGCAGAATCGAGGAGTGCGTTGACGTTGGCCTTCGCCATCTGCGCGATCCGCCCCAGGATTGACTGCTTTGCCATTGTTCTTCCTTCCATCGTGAAACCGTCGCGTAGTTCAGCTCTCCAGTCTTCGGATTCTATCCACCGGAAGTGAGCGAGCACCCGCGAACCTGTGGTGCCTCCGGCGACGGAGTCAGTTGAGAATCACGGTGGAGACCGATCCGGTCACCAGCTCAATCGAGGAGAGTCCGCTGCTGGCCCGGCGGGAGAGGTCGATTGCTGCGGAGACCTGGTACTCGCCGGGGACGACATGCGGAAGGTCGCTGCGAAAACTGTCGCCGAGGTCATCCTCTGCGCCGCAGATCACCGGTGTGAAAGACGCCGGGTAGGTCATGGATGCCCCGGGCAGGAGATCGACGATCGCCGCCATCGCGGCGGCCGGTCCGTTGCTGTGCCACAGCGTGACGCCGTCCCTGGACAGCGTGATCGCCGGGGTGGCGGCCGTCGATCCGACGATCCGCTCGGTTCCTGTGTTGGTCAGCGTCACCGTGCCCGAAACGCTGGGCGCGGATGCCGAGCCGGCCGGGAAGTGGGCGGTGAGCACCAGACCGGAGGGATTCGGGGCCACCGTCGCAAGAGGTCCGCCGCAGAGGTTGATCTTTCCCGCGGCCGCGCGCGACTGGCTCATTCCGGGGGAATCCGATGCGGTCGAGGGCGCGGCCGCTGAGCCGGTGGACGGCGACGGCGAACCGAGGCTGCGCAGGCCCGCGACGCTGGCCACCCCGATTCCGACGACCGCAAGCGTCGTGGCTCCGCCGACGGCGACCTGCGCGGCAACATGGCGACGCCTGCTGCGGCGGATGACCAGCGAGAGATCGATGCCGGGTGGTGCCGACGCGTCCGAGTCGAACAGTCGTTTGAGTTCAGATTCGATGGACATGGGGTGCTCCCTCTGTATCGGTGTCGTTCTCCGGTGCGAGCGCGACGGCCATTTTCCCGAGGGCGTCGCTCAGGTAGCGCTTGACCGCGCCCGCACTGATGCCGAGCGCATCGGCGATGTCGTCGACCTTGAGATCCTCGTAGTAGCGCAGCACGAGGCAGGCGCGCTCCCGCGGTGTCAGCTTCTTGAGTTCCTCGCGAAGGTCGATTCGGCCATCCGCCGCCGCCACGGTGGAATCCTCGAGGTCCGGCACGGCGACGAGGTGTGCGATCCGCCGCCAGCGGCTCGACCTGCGGCCGCCGTCCAGGTAGGCATTGAGGATCGCGCGCCGCACATACGCTTCCGCGCTCGTCACACTGAAGCCGTTGCGAAGACGACCGAAGGTTTTGACCAGGGCGTCCTGCACGAGGTCGGCAGCATCATCCGCGCTTCCGCAGAGGAGGCGCGCGTAGCGCATCAGAGAGTCGCCGCGCTCCTCGACGAGCGCCGTGACCACCGTCTGCCAGCCTTCGCCGTCCTGCCCTGCTGCTGCCTTCGCCGCCAATGGATTCCCCTCGTGCGTCTACCTTCTACCTGTTAAGACGCACGATGGTCGCGAAACGTTGGGCCGGATCAGAATTCGCTTCTCATCCGGGCTGGAATCTCAATTTTCGATAGAGAGCTTGAGGCGGCGCCGGATGTCGGCGAGTTGCCTGCCGAGTTCGTCGGGGAGCCGGTCGCCGAAGCCCGCGAAGAATGCCTCGGTCGACTCGAGCTCCGCGAGCCAGGCCTGCGGATCCACATCGAAGAGTTGCTCCCTCTGGTTCGGGGTCACGTCGATTCCCTCGAGGTCGAGGCCATCGTCGGTCGGTTTCCAGCCGAGCGGCGTGTCGACCGCGGGCGCTTTTCCGTCGACCCGCTGGAGAATCCACTCGAGAACGCGAGCATTCTCGGCGAAGCCCGGCCACAGGAAGGAACCATCGTCGCCCTTGCGGAACCAGTTGACCTGGAAGATCCGCGGGGCGGCACCGGATGCGTTCAGCCGCTCGCCGACGGACAGCCAGTGAGACCAGTGGTCGGCCATGTTGTAGCCGCAGAACGGCATCATCGCGAAGGGGTCACGGCGAAGCTCGCCGACGGTTCCCTCCGCCGCGGCGGTGCGTTCGGAGGAGATAGTCGCTCCGACGAAGACGCCGTGCTCCCAGCTCCTGGCTTCCACGACCAGCGGAACATTGGTCGCACGCCGCCCTCCGAAGATGATCGCGTCGATCACCACGCCGTTCGGGTCGTTCCACTCGTCCGCTATCGACGGGCACTGCGCCGCAGCGACGGTGAAGCGCGAATTGGGGTGCGCGGCCGGCGTGCCGGATGCCGGGGTCCAGTCGTTGCCCTCCCAATCGACCAGGTGATTCGGGGCCCTGTCGCTCAGCCCCTCCCACCACACATCCCCGTCGTCGCGCAGCGCGACGTTCGTGAAAATCGTGTTTCCCCACAGCGTCTCGATGGCGGTCGCGTTGGTGGACGGTCCGGTGCCCGGAGCGACGCCGAAGAATCCGGCTTCCGGATTGATCGCACGGAGTCGGCCGTCCGAGCCCGGCCTGAGCCAGGCGATGTCATCGCCGATCGTCTCGACCTTCCAACCCGGTATCGAGGGCTTGAGCATCGCGAGGTTCGTCTTTCCGCAGGCCGAGGGAAAAGCCGCGGCCACATGGAAGACTCGCCCGCGCGGGTTGGTGATCTTGAGAATGAGCATGTGCTCGGCGAGCCAACCCTCATCGCGGGCCATCACCGAGGCGATCCTCAGCGCGAAGGACTTCTTGGCGAGCAGCGCGTTGCCGCCGTAGGCAGAACCGAAGGACCAAATCTCGCGGGTCTCCGGGAAGTGCGAGATGTACTTGGTCGAGTTGCATGGCCACGGTACGTCGGCTGCTCCATCGAGCAGGGGAGCGCCGACGCTGTGAACGGCGGGAACCCACTCGGTTTCGGGGCCGATGAGGCGCAGCGCATCCGTACCCATGCGGGTCATGATGCCCATGCCCGTGACCACGTAGGGGGAGTCCGTCACCTGCACCCCGAGCTTCGAGAAGGGGCTTCCGAGCGGACCCATGGAGAACGGAATGACATACATGGTGCGTCCGCGCATGCTTCCGGCGAAGAGCTCGTTGAGAGTCGTGCGCATCTCACCCGGCTCGCGCCAATTGTTGGTCGGGCCTGCGTCATCTTCTGTCGCGGAGCAGATGAACGTGCGGGCCTCCACTCTGGCGACGTCGTTGCTGTCGCTCCTGGCGAGAAAGCTGTAGGGGCGGTGCTCGGGATTCAGTCGGATGAGGGTGCCGCTCTCGACCATCTGGTGAGTGAGGCGGTCGTTCTCGGCGGCTGAACCGTCACACCAGACGATTGAATCGGGTGACGTCAGCCGTGCGATGGAGTCCACCCACGCGACGATGCGCGGATCGGCTTCGGCCGGCACGGTCGCGGCGGTCGTGGATGTCACGGCGGGGAGAGTGGGTCGGGTTGGAGTGATCGTCATGGTTCATCCGTCCTCGAGGATAAAAGTGGGTTGGTGATCCCAGATTGCGCCAGTTTCGCCCGGATTCGCATTAAAAACGGTGGAAAAATTGCCCATTCTTTCACTAGGCTAAAAGGATGACCGATCTCGCCACCCTCGGACAGCGCATCCGCCACTACCGCAACGAAGCCGGGCTCACGCTCGATCAGCTCGGCAGCGCGGTCGGGATCGCCGGAAGCCAGCTCTCGCTCATGGAAAACGGACGTCGGGAGCCGCGGCTTTCGCTTCTGCAGGGGATCGCCGGAGCTGTTGGCGTGCAGGTGTCTGAACTGCTCGACGAGAAACCCCCCACGGCGCGTGCCGCCCTCGAGATCGAGCTCGACAGGATGCAGAAGGCGGCCGTGTACCAGGGGCTCGGGCTGCCGGCGATTCGGCCATCACGGTCGATGCCGGAGGACACCCTCGAGTCGCTCGTCGGGCTGCACCGCGAGCTCGCCCGCCGCGCTCGAGAGGCGATCGCGACTCCCGAGGAAGCCAGGCGCGCCAATACCGAGCTGCGACAGTACATGCGTACCCAGGACAACTACATACCGGAGATCGAGGAGCTCGCCGAGGAGAGCGTGCGGGGCGTCGGTTACGCGAACGGTGCCCTCACCCACAGGGCCGTCAGCCTCATGGCCAAGAAGCTCGGGTTCGAACTCATCTTCGTCAACGACCTGCCGCACTCGACGCGCTCGGTAACGGATCTCGAGAACGGCCGCATCTATCTGCCTCCGGCGTCGATCCCCGGCGGCCACGGGCTGCGTTCGATGGCGCTGCAGGCGCTGGCCCATCGACTGCTCGGTCATCACGAGCCCGACAGCTACGCGGAATTTCTCCGCCAGCGCCTCGAGATCAACTACTTCGCGGCGGCCTGCCTCATGCCGCTCAAACAGTCCATCGAATTTCTCACCTCGGCGAAGAACAACCGCAACCTCGCTGTCGAAGACTTCCGCGACGCCTTTGGCGTCACCCACGAGGCGGCGGCCCTGCGGTTCACGAACCTCGCCACGTCGCACCTGGGAATGCCCGTGCACTTCCTGCGAGTGGGCGAGGACGGAGCCCTGTATAAAGGCTACGAGAACGATGGTCTTCAGCTGCCAACCGACGTGACCGGTTCGACGGAGGGCCAGCTCGTCTGCCGCCACTGGAGCGCGCGCACCGCCTTCGGGCTTGCCAACCGCACCAACGAGTTCTACCAGTACACGGACACGCCCACCGGCACGTACTGGTGCTCGACCCAGACGGGGACGGCAGGAAGCGAAGAGTTCTCCATCACCTTCGGCGTGCCCTTCGCCGACGCCAAGTGGTTCCGTGGCCGCGAGACCGGCAATCGTGTCACCTCACGCTGCCCCGACGTGAGCTGCTGCCGTCGCCCAGCCGCTGAGCTATCGAATCGCTGGGCGCACAAGGCGTGGCCGAGTGCGAAGCTGCACGCCCACATCCTGTCCCCCCTGCCTTCCGGAACTTTTCCGGGCGTCGATGACACCGAGCTCTACGCGTTCCTCGACACGCACTCCGGGGAGACCGACTAGGGGTGGCACTACTCCGGATGCCGCGGCGATCCGCCCAGTGCGTGAGCGGCCGCTGCGCCGGCATCGCGGAGCCAGCGTGCTGGCGTGGCGAGAGCGGCATCCACCGATCCGGCAAGGTCGACGAGCGCGGCGCACCAGAGCGGCGTTCCGTCCGATGACGCCGGCAGTGCCGTGATCTGCCCCGCGACGATGCCGATTCGCGCGTGGTTGCCCTCGGCCAGCCCGATGAGCTGTCCGACCAGCTTGCCGGAACTCGAAGTCGCGTCGAACCGTCCCTCGCCGGTGAGGAGCACGTCCGCGTCGGCGATGGCCGCGGGCAGACCGCTCAGCCCCGCGAGATAGTCGGCACCCGGTTGCACCGCGGCGGCCCAGGCCGCGATGAAACCGTAGCCGGACCCGCCCGCCGCACCCGCGCCGGGCACCGCGGCACCCGGGCCGAGGAGACCCGCGAAATGGGCGAGCGCGGAGTCCAGCAATCGCACCTGGGCCGGGCTTGCGCCCTTTTGCGGGCCGAAGACCGACGCGGCGCCTGTGGGGCCGAGCAGGGGAGCATCGACGTCGGTGAGCAGCACGACCCCACCTGCAGGCGGGCCGAGCAGACCGCTTCGGTCGAGTCCCGTAAGCTCGGCGAGAGGCCCCCCGCCGAGAGTCAGCTCCGCGCCGTTCGACTGTCGAAGTCCAAGCGCCGCCAGCGCGCCGGCCCCGCCATCGGTGGAGGCCGACCCCCCGAGCCCGATCACCACCCTCTCCATGCCCGTCCCGAGCGCGGCACGGATGACCTCGCCGAGGCCGTAGGTCGTCGCGCCGAGCGGGTCGAGCGTATCCATGAGCGGGAGACCCGACATCTGCGCGAGCTCGACGACCGCGATGCGTCCGGGCAGCTCGAGCCAGACGCCGGGCACCGGGCGTCCGTCCGGCCCGGTCACGAGACCGACCTCGCGGCGGATCGCGCCTGGCACTGCCGCCTCGACGGCATCGAGCGTGCCCTCCCCGCCGTCGGCCTGCGGGAGGAGCGTGATCGCGTCTCCCGGCCTGACCGAGCGCCATCCCGCGGCGAGCGCGGCGGCGACTTCGCTGGCCGCCAGCGATCCCTTGAACGAATCGGGTGCGATGACGAGGGAGAGGCTCATGGGTTCCTTAGCGTGCGGGCCCGGTCGATTCGCGCACGACGAGCTCGTGGCCGGAGGTCTTGCGGCGCGGCCGTGATGCCGGCTCGAGCATGGTCAGCCTCAGGGCGGCGGCGCCGATCCCGGCCATCGGCAGCCTGGCCGTCGTGAGCGCCGGCGAGACGTCCGCGGCCACGGGGATGTCGTCGAAACCGGCGACCGAGATGTCGAAAGGCACGCGGATGCCGCGCTCCCTCAGCGTTGCGAGCACGCCGATCGCCATCACATCGCTCAGGGCGACGATGGCCGTCACATCCGGTCGAGCGTCGAGGAGCTCGGCCGTGCCGGCTGCCCCTCCGGCGCGACTGAAGCCGTGATGGCTCACCCACATGACGGAATCGCCTAGCTCCTCGTGCAACCCGGTGAGACGATCAGCCACGGTGTTGAGCGTGGCCGGTCCCGCGATCAGGGCGACGCGGTCGTGGCCGAGTTCGAGCAGATGCCTGGCGATGGAGCGGCCCGCGGCGATGTTGTCCGGGAGCACGGCGTCCGCGGCGATGTAATGCCGCCCGACGACGGCCACGCGACCCCCTGACGCCTGGAACGAGCGCAGTTCGGCGTCGGCGGCCGCGTCCACGGCGGGGTCGATGTGTCCGGAGCCTGCCAGCACGATCGCGCCGACGCGGTAGGCGCGCAGAAGCCGGATCTGCGCGAGCACGGTCGCCGGGTCTGAGGCGTGGCTTATCTGCACCATCCGCTGGTTCTCGGAGGCGACGCCGATCACGCCGCTCGCGATCTCCGCGAAGTACGGATCGCCGATCTCGCTCACTATCAGGCCGATGGAGGACTCGCCGCCCCCGGCAAGGGTGCGGGCGTGCATGTTGGCTACGTAGCCCATGGAGCCGGCCACGCCTCGCACGTGTTCGGCGAGTTTGAGTGAGACGCCCGCGCTGCCGGAGAGGGAGCGGGACGCGGTGGCGAGCGAGACTCCGGCCCGCTCGGCGACGTCGGCGAGGCGGACGGAGGTGCCTCGCTCAGCCATGCTCTCTCCTCGCTTGCGGATTTCTCTCCTCGCACTATAGGTTAACGAAAGCGCTTACGTAAGCGCTTTCGTTCTCGAACGAGGACGGCGAAGGCGACGCAGAGGACGACGATGGCAACACGCACTGTACGAATCATCATGAACGGCGTCACCGGACGCATGGGCTATCGCCAGCATCTCGTGCGCTCGATCCTCGCCATCCGCGCGGATGGCGGCGTCCTGATGCCCGACGGATCGCGCGTCCAGGTCGAGCCGATCCTCGTCGGCCGCAACGCAGAGAAGATCGCCGAACTCGCGAAACTGCACGATGTCGCCGAATACACGACCGACCTCGACGCCGCGCTCGCCGACGATACCGCGACCGTCTATTTCGATGCCGCACTGACCAGCGCGCGCAAGGACGGCATCCTCAAGGCGGTTGCGGCGGGCAAGCATGTATACACCGAGAAGCCCATCGCGGAGTCTGTTCAGGACGGCCTCGACCTGGCCAGGGCGGCGCAGGAGGCCGGGGTCATCAACGGAGTCGTGCATGACAAGCTCTACCTGCCGGGACTGCTCAAGCTCAAACGCCTCATCGACTCCGGCTTCTTCGGCCGCATCCTGAGCGTGCGCGGCGAGTTCGGCTACTGGGTCTTCGAGGGCGACCTCATCCCGGCGCAGCGCCCGAGCTGGAACTACCGCAAGGAAGACGGCGGCGGGATGACGCTCGACATGTACTGCCACTGGAACTATGTGCTCGAAAACCTCTTCGGGCGCGTGCGTGCGGTTACGAGCAAGTCGGTGACTCACATTCACGACCGCTGGGACGAACAGGGCAATCACTATGCGGCGACCGCGGATGACGCGGCCTACGGCATCTTCGAGCTCGAGGGCGACATCATCGCGCAGATCAACTCGAGTTGGGCGGTGCGGGTGGATCGGGGAGAGCTCGTCGAATTCCAGGTGGACGGCACGCACGGCTCGGCCGTAGCTGGTCTGTTCGGCTGCCGCATCCAGCCCAGCGTTTCGACTCCGAAACCCGTGTGGAACCCCGACCTCAAGACCGACCAGGACTTCCGGGCGCAGTGGGAGCAGATTCCGGACAACCAGGAGTTCGACAACGGCTTCCGCTCGCAGTGGGAGGAATTCATCAGGGACGTCGACGCCGGTCGCCCTCACGCCTACGACTTCATGGCGGGGGTACGCGGCCTCCAGCTGGTTGAGGCCGGTCTCCTCTCGAGCGACGAGGGTCGTCGCGTGGAGATCTCCCTGTGAGTGTCGGCGCTGTGAGTGTCGACATTCCCACGTCGACCGGCTGGGAGACCATCGAGTTGAAGCCCGCCCGGGAGTGGGCGCGCCATCCGTCCGCGTATTCTTCGCGGGTGGCATTCGCGGCCGCCCACGTGGTTGCGGACCCGCGCGGCGAGAACGTGCCAGGAGCTCCGGCCGTCATCGATTGGGACTCCACCCTCGCCTTCCGCCGCGGCCTGTTCGAGTACGGGCTCGGGGTGGCGGAGGCGATGGACACCGCGCAGCGCAACATGGGGCTCGACTGGCCTGCCGCGCAGGAGCTCATCTCGCGCAGCGCCGAGCAGGCGAAGGATTTCGGCGCCCGCATCGCGAGCGGAGCGGGCACCGACCACCTCGCGTCGGCGGCAACGATCGACGAGGTGACGAACGGATACCTCGAACAGGTCGCATTCGTCGAGTCCACCGGCTCGCAGGTGATCGTGATGGCCTCGCGCCACCTGGCGAAGCTCGCCGCCGGCCCCGACGACTATCGGGCCGTGTACGACGCGATCCTTCGCCAGGTGGGCGAGCCGGTCATCCTGCACTGGCTCGGTGAGGCCTTCGACCCGCAGCTCGCCGGCTACTGGGGAAGCGAGGATGTCGCGACCGCAACCGATATCTTCGTCGAGCTCGTCGAGGCGCATGCGTCGAAGATCGATGGCGTGAAGGTCTCCCTGCTCTCCGCGGAACATGAGATCGCGCTGCGCTCCCGGCTACCCGATGGTGTGCGCATGTACACGGGGGACGATTTCAACTATCCCGAGCTGATCCGCGGGGACGACGCAGCCGACGGACATCATTCGGACGCCCTGCTCGGGGCTTTCGCCGCCATTGCGCCAGCGGCATCCGCTGCGCTCGGCGCCCTCGACGCCGGTGATCTCGACGGCTACGACGCCGAATTCGCGCCGACGCTGGCGCTGTCTCGTCACCTGTTCGAGAAGCCCACCTTCTACTACAAGACGGGCATCGCGTTTCTGTCGTGGCTGAACGGCTACCAGCCGGGCTTCGCCATGGTCGGTGGCCTTCAATCGGCGCGCAGCATCGTGCACCTGTCGAAAGCGTTCTCGCTCGCGAGCGACGCGAGACTGCTGCTCGATCCGGAGCTCGCCGCCCGTCGACTCGCGACACTGCTGGCCTCGGCGGGCATCGAACGATGACCGACGTCGACATTCCGAGTGGCCTGCCCGCCAGGGTGGAGACGCCGACTCCCGGCGATCGGCGTCTCGCACGCCTTTCGCTCAACCAGCGCACTACCGCGAACTGGTCGCTTCCCGAGGCCGTCGCGGGCAGTGTGAGGGCCGGGATCGGGTCTATCGGGGTCTGGCGCGAGCCGCTCGCCGACTACGGCGTCGAGGCCGGCCGCGCGTTGATCGAGGATGCGGGACTTCGGGTGTCGTCGATCTGCCGCGGCGGATTCTTCACCGACCCGGCGACGCTCGAGGCGGCTCTCGAGAGCAACCGGGCCGCCATTGACGAGACCGCGCTGCTCGGAGCGAAGACGCTGGTACTCGTGGCCGGCGGCCTTCCGGACGGCGACCGGGATATCGCGGGCGCGCGATCCCGTGCAACCGAGGCCATCGCGCGATTGGTGCCCTATGCGCGGGAACGCGGCGTGAACCTTGGAATCGAGCCGATGCATCCGATCTTCGCGGCGGATCGAGGCGTGATCTCGACCCTGCAGCAGGCCCTCGACGTCGCGGAACAGTTCGATGCCGACGACGTCGGGGTCGTCGTCGACACCTTTCACGTCTGGTGGGAGCCGGACGTGCTCGCGCAGATCGCTCGTGCGGGTGAACGCATCGTGAGCTATCAGGTCTGCGACTGGATCACGCCGTTGCCCGCGGATTCGTTGCTCTCGCGCGGAATGATGGGCGATGGCCACATCGACTTCGCCGCACTGACCGCCGCCGTCTCGGGGGCCGGATACACCGGGGACGTCGAAGTCGAGATCTTCAACGCGGAGGTCTGGGCGGCGGAGGGCGGCGCGGTCGTGTCGACCATGGCGCGGCGCTACGTCGAGCTCGTGCAGCCACACCTGTAACAGCGGGGCCCGGATCAGTAAGACTGCGGCTGAGGGAAATGGCCATCGGGGTCGTACTTCTTGCGAACACTCGCCAGCCTGGCCGCGTTGTCGCCGAAGTAGGATCTGTTCGGGTTCGCGAGGGTCGGATCCGCATAGTTGACGTAGGCACCGTCGCCCCACGCCGACGTCAGTGCCGTGCGGAACCCGCGCACGAACGCGTCGAGAGGGGCAGGGTCGGCGCCGTCGTGGAAGGTCGCCGTGTACTGCACGGTCATGAGCGCGCTGCGGTGCGGAAAGGCGGTCGCGGCCGGTGCGATTCGCGCCACGGCGCCGCCCAGGGCGTCCATCGAGACGCCGCCTTCCCGCATGCCGGCGATGCCTTTCGCTGCAACGACCTTCTCGATGAGAGCCTGGATGCCCGCGTCATCCAGCACCGTGTATGCGACATGCGAAGTGGCCGAGAACGACTCGCGACTCAGCTTGCCTCCCGGGTCCGTCGTACATTCCGTGACGGGAATGTTGCTGCATCCGGCGTAGCTCATCATCGCGTCGCGATAATTGTGCTGGGAGGATCCGTTCTTGCTCGGCCGGCCCGCCGCGGCGATGAAGGAGGCAAGCTGCGCGGGAAGAGCCGCGTGATCGCCGAGCCAGGTGCCCGCGACGAAGACGCCGGGGCCGCCCGTGTATGCGGGACCGTTGAGAAGCTTGAGAGTCGACCACAGCTTCGGGTCGGCAGCTGGCGCCCAGGCCTGCCAGGCCTTGATAACCGCAGCGGCGGATGAGAATGGCCAGCTCAAGGAGAACATCGTCACGTCCGGAGCGGGCTGCGTGACGAAGGTGAGAGCTGTCACGACGCCGAGGTGGCCGCCCCCGCCGCCGCGGCAGGCCCAGAACAGGTCGGGGTTCGTGGTCGCGTTCGCCGTCTTCACGCTGCCGTCGGCGGTGACGAGCTCTACCTCGGTGAGCGAGTCGCACGTAAGGCCGTAGGCGCGCACGAGAACTCCGACGCCGCCGCCGAGGGTCAGCCCCGTGATCCCCACCGTCGCACAGGATCCGCCGGCCAGCGATCGACCGGCACTGCCGAGTGCGTCGTACACCTGCGCGAGCGACGCGCCCGCGCCGATGCGAACCGAGTTATCGGCGGCGATGGCGACATCCTTCATGCCGCGGGAGTCGATCACAAGCGATGGCTTCACGCCCGTTCCGGCCGCGCCGCCGGCCGAATAGCCCGGGTAGCTGTGACCGCCGGAACGAAGGGCGATCGGAAGGCCATACTTCACCGCGAAAGCGACTCCGGCCGCCACATCCGCAGCCGATGCAGCAGTCAGTACCGCAAGGGGCCGCGCGTCGTCCCAGCGTGGATTCTCGGTCACGCGCACGGTGTCATAGCCCGCCTCGCCCGCACGAGCGATGGTGCCGTTGAGTCGCGAGGCGAGCGCGGCCCAGTCCGGTGACCTGACCGGCCTGGGCGTGGGCCGGGGTGTCGCCGCGATGGGAGCGCATCCCGCGGCGACGAAACCGACAGCGGCAATGGTGAGCACGTGCCGACGGGAAATGTGGCGCACTACTCCATCGTCGTGACGGCTCATCACGAGTCTCCACTTCGCGCGTGTGCGCGTCGGGCTATCCCGACGCGTGAGGCGACATCCCAGCGACGCAGGATCGCGGTCACGTGCTTTTCGACCGTCTTGATGCTGATCCCCAGCTCCTGAGCGATCCGTTCGTTCGTTTCGCCGCGTGCGATGCACTCGACGACGGCGTTCTGTCGAGGCGTGAGCGCGGCGGGCGGGTCAGTGCGGGCGTCCGGCGCCATCGCGCCGGGAAGACGAGCGGCAACGGCCGCCCGCGAAGCAACCCCGAAGGCGGCGAGCACCCGGGAGACGTGCGCTCGCACCGTGTGCTCCGAGACATGGAGCTCCGCTGCGATGGCCTGGTTGCCGAACCCCTCCACGACCAGCAGTGCCACATCGCGCTCGCGGGGTGAGAGGCCTTCCCAGCCACTGCCCGGCCGAGGTCGAAGCCGCCGACCGATCGAACGGAGTTCGCTCGCGGCCGACCGTCGCGCCGCGAGTTGCCCGGCGTCGACGGCAGCGCCGGCCATCGCCTTGAGGGCGATCCGCGCCTCGGAGGATGCCGCGAGCGCGCCCTGAGCACGGGAAAGCACGACTCCCGCCTCGACGGTCTCGACGGCTCGCCCCGTTGCGGCGGCGCTGTCAACGGCGCGCTGCGCCCAATCGGCCGCGCTCTCGGGTCGACCGGCGAGCAGTTCAACGCGGCTCACGAGGCGCTGCACGGTCGGGGCGGAGATCGGGTTGTCAAGCAGCGGTCGGGCGCGTTCCTGCCACGCCTCCGCCGCATCCAGATCGTTCTCCGCGATGGCCGCCGCGGCAAGAAGTTCGAGGCCGAGGGCGCGGTCGACAATGGTGAGATTCTCGAGACCGGGGGTGCCGCCCGCCGCGAGGAGGAACCGCGCGGATCGCACGAGATCACCGGTGGCGATCAGGCCGTAGGCGACCAACAGGTAACAGCCGCAGGTCAGGTAGTTGTCGGGCTTTGGCAGACTCGATTCCAGCCTGTCCGCGATCTCCCGCACTGAAGCCGGCTGCGACGCGGTGCCGAGCAGCAGGCACATCGTGGCCTGTGCGAGGAGAAGGCCGGTCGGGCCTTCTGCTCTCGCGAGGGCCTCTTCGCCCAACGCCAGGCCCTCCGCCACCTGACCTTGGAATCCGAGAAGGCGTGCCCGCATCACCTGCATGAGCACGGCGAAGGGGTGGCGGCGGTCGTCCTCGACAAGGAAGTCCGTCGGGAGGTCGCCGGAGTGGGCGATGAATTCTGAGGCGAGGGAGAGCCGTCCGCAGGCGAGAGAGGCTTCCGCGCAGAGATACAGGATGAACGTGCGAGAGTCGCGAGGAGCAAGCGCGAGCAGGTGCAGTTCGTCGAGGGCATCGCTCAGAGGATCGTCTTGCGTTCCCCACGCGGGAGCGTCCGGCCAGCCCGCGGCTGCGAGCCCGCACATCGCACGCGCGAGAGCGCGCGCCTCGGGATCCTCCGCATCATCCAGCGCCTGCGCAGCGGAGCGCGCCGCTGTTTCGAACTGTTGCCCGAAGAACTCGGCGAAGGCTCGCAGCGCAACGATATAGGGGTCGATGGCGTACCCGCACGCGTCGATCGCCGCCGCGGGATCGAGCAACATAAGCTGTCGCAGCACAGCCCGCAATGCCCCCATTCGCCCCATGTTCGCGATAGTACGCGGATACGGGCGGCTGCGCGGCCCCGGTTCGGGGGCCGCAGAAACCTCGGTCGGAAGCGGCGTCGCGGACCGTTTCTGGTCACCTGAGTATCGGGTGATGATTCTCGAATCGCTATAGACCTGCCCCCCAAATAGGGGTAGACCTCAATGAAGGAAGCGGCATCGACCCGACTTGGGGCGGCGCCCCCGAATTGAGCAGGAGACCCCGTGGCCACAAGCAACGAGTCCATCGCACCATTTCCTCAGGCCGACGACACCTATCGCGTCCGTTTCTTTGGGGGCCCCTTCGGCGGCTCCACTGGCAAGCAGCTGTCGCGCGGTGGTGCAGAGCGTCGCATCAGTCGCGACATCGAGAATGGGACCAGAACGGCCTGGTACGAATGCACGGGCGAGACTGGGGAGCACGCGGGCGTCTCCACCTGGAATTACCGGTACGAAGGCACCGTCACGCGCTTCACTGGGAGGCCGGACGCGGCGAGCGGATGCCTCGAGGGTGCACCGAATTAGGGATCCAGCCGGGGCTCACCCGCGGTGGTGCCCTGCATTACGTGACGGGAGGCGACGCGGGGATATACGCGGCGCCCCCACGAGGCGGTAGTTCGTTCAATCGGATGCGATCTGAGAGGGAAGACGTGCTACCGGCAGCGGTAACTCTGACTGGAGCAACCGGCTAGAACACACGTCACAAGGGGCGAAGTGTTTGCGCCACTTTCCCTGTTCGGTCACGGCCGGCGGAATGCGCGGGTCAGCGCAAAGACGACGAATACAGCTCCAGCTAGGCCGAGCAAGATCGCGAACGGCTCAGGCCCTTGTGCACAGCTGCTGGCGGCGGGATTCGGTGAATCTTGGCACGAACCTGTCTGGAAGCCGAAAACGACCAGCACGCTCAGGGATGCGACGATCAGTGCCGCGATGAGCCAGCCACCGTGCACTCGGGCTCGTGACCTCATCCAGGTAGCTTTGCATGGACAGCGGCGTGGATCGAGAACCGGGTCCCGGACATGATTTATCCGAACTAGGCGGCAAGAGTCCAGAATTGCGTGTCACGCGACAGGGTGCCCCCAGGCAGATTCGAACTGCCGCCCCTGCCTCCGGAGGGCAGTGCTCTATCCCCTGAGCTATGGGGGCCAGGAGTCGCGTGTCTACGTTACCAGCCGCGGCCGGGCATCCGTAGGCTGCAAGACATGAGTAACGATTCCTGGCGCGATCGGCTTCGCGCGCTGCCCGTATTCGGCGACGACCTTCCGGGGTTCGCGACGGATGCGGCCCCGGCCGATCCCATAACCCTGTTCACAGAATGGCTGAGCTTTGCCATCGACGATGGAGCGTCACAGCCGCACGCGATGACGATTGCCACGGCAAATGCCGATGGCGCGCCATCCGCTCGTACCCTGCTGCTCAAAGATCTCGCGCCAGAGGGGCTGTGGTTCGCGACGATGTCGAACAGCACGAAGGGTCTCCAGCTCGCCGAGAACCCGAGGGCCGCGCTGCTGTTCTACTGGCATGAACACGGTCGCCAGGTCCGCGTGAGCGGCGACGTGGTGGTGGGCGACCGGTCCATCGCCGAGGCCGATTTCCTGCAGCGCAGCCCCGAAGCCAGGGCCGTCGCGATTGCGGGGCTGCAGAGCGGCGTGCTGGCGAGCCGGGAGCGCTTCGACTCCGCGGTGGCCGATGCCCGCGCCATCCTCGAGTTCAAGCCGGACTATGTCCCGGATGCCTGGACCGCCTACCTCGTGTGCCCTATGACGGTCGAGTTCTGGCAGGCGACACGGGATCGCGATCAGATCCGGCTTCGCTATGCGCGCACCGGCGAGACCTGGACCCGCGAGCTGCTCTGGCCGTAACCCCGGCGAGATCCGGCATTCGGTCCTTCCCGAAAGCGTGAAAGGACCGAATGCCGGATCTGGCGCGTAGTAAATCGGCCGGGTCGTCGTAACACGGGCGTGACAGGATCGGCACATGCTTCGTAACGTCTCAGCGCACCTCGAACTCGATCTGTCCGGCCGCACGGACATGGTGCTGAGCGTCGCGGTCGCGCAGAGCGCGCACATCGGCTCAGAGCATCTCGCCATCGCACTGAACGGCGCGCCGCTCGAGCCGACCGAACTGGTCGACCGTCATGGCACACGTCTTCACCGCCTCATCAGCGAGTCGGGCCGCATGACGATCGACTATGCAGCCGAAGTGATCGGTCAGGCCGAGCCCGCAGTGGTCGACCCACTCGACCAGGTGATCTACCTTCGCCCGAGTCGCTACTGCGAATCCGACACGCTGCTCCCCACGGCCCAGTCAGAGTTCTCCGGGCTTTCCGGCCTTCCGCTGCTGGACGCGGTCGGCTCCTGGGTACACGATCGCCTCTATTACGTGCCGGGCTCGAGCCGAGTGACAGACGGCGCGGTCGGCACACTTCTCGCCCGCCAGGGCGTCTGTCGCGATTACGCCCATCTCGTGATCGCCCTGTTGCGCGCCATAGACGTGCCAGCGCGCATGGCCGCCGTGTACGCGCCAGGGCTGACCCCGATGGATTTTCACGCGGTAGCGGAAGCCTGGGTGGATGGCAAATGGCAGGCGGTGGATGCCACGGGGCTGGCCCCGCGCCAGAGCCTGTTGCGCATCTCGACCGGCCGTGATGCCGCGGACATCGCGTTCCTCACGAATCACTGGTCGAATCTGATCCTGCGCGACCTGCAGGTGCTCGCGATCGTCGACGAACTCCCGGTGGACGACGCGGCACAGCTCGTCGAACTGCGCTAGCCGGTTGAGGTCCGCGAAATCCGGCGAATGGTTGTTCCCGTCGACCCGGAACAACCATTCGCCAGATCTCAACGGGCGAGCGCCGGGAGCGGACCGGGAATCCTACTTGAGGGCGCCAAGAGCGGACGTGAGCAGCGGTCCGGCATCGGCGGTCGACGCGAAGTAGACCGACGTTGCCGAAAGCCAGTACTCGCCTCGGAAGACGTCGACACGTCCGACGATGCCGCTCGTGGAGAAGTACGCGGCGTCACCGTAGCCGGAGGACGCCGTACCCGTGGCTGCCGTGGCCTTGAGCTGGTCGAGAGCGGTTACGCCCGGACGAGCGACGGAAACGGTAATCGTGTCGCGACTCGTCTGGTTGAGCCAGTTGCACGCGACGCCCTTGTCGGCGATGGCCGTGGCCGCCGCGCTGCCCGACTTCGGCGCGAAGGTCGCATCGAGCCCGAAGTTGGGGTTGAAGTCGTACATCGTCTGGGCCGAGACCAGGGTGTTGCAGCCGATCGCGACCGGCTTTCCGCTCGCGGGCGCCGCGACCGTGGCGCTTGGTGATGGCGAGGGCGAAGTAGCGGTCGCGGAAGGCGAGTTCGAGGCATCCGGGGACGCAGTGGTCGTCGTGATGGCCTTGGGCGCGCCGACGCAGCCGGCAAGACCGACCGTGGCGACGGTGGCAATAACCAGCCCGAGTGTTGCCCTGCGTGAAAGTTTCATGATGACGTGCCCCTCGACGTGTTCTCTCCATCTTCGCCGACCGGGCGGACAGGCACCCCCGAGGCGCGCCCGGACGCCGGATAGAATCGATCCTCGTGACTCCCGCCGAACTCTCCGCCCAGCTGCTCGCCATCGTCAACGGTGCGCTCGAGCGCCGAGGCGCGGACGCGGTGACGATCGAATACGTGTCGCTCGAGCGCCCGAAGAATCGTGATCACGGCGACTGGGCGTCCAACATCGCGATGAAGCTGGCGAAGCCGCTCGGGGCGAACCCGCGAGAACTCGCAGGCGAGTTTGCCGAGGGCATCGAGGGCATCGCCGGCGTGGCATCCGTGGATGTCGCGGGCCCGGGGTTCATCAACATCTCACTGGATGCCGCCGCCGCCGGTGCCCTCGCGAAATCCATCGTCGAGCAGGGTGCCGCGTTCGGACGCAACGAAGCGCTCGCCGGCCAGACGATCAACCTCGAGTTCGTCTCCGCGAACCCGACCGGCCCGCTGCACATCGGCCACACCAGGTGGGCGGCCCTCGGCGATTCGCTCGCGCGGGTTCTCACGGCGAGCGGCGCGACCCTCGTCACCGAGTTCTACATCAACGACGCCGGCAATCAGATGGACAACTTCGGCGCGTCGATCCTTGCGTCACTGCGCGGCGAACCGACGCCGGAGAACGGGTACCCGGGGGAGTACATCGAGGAACTCGCGCAGCGCATTCTCGTGTCGCGCCCCGAGGTGCTCGAACTCGACGATGTCGAAGCGCTTCCCGTCGTGCGCGAGCTCGGTTACGACTTGCAGCTCGCGGAGATCCGCGAATCGCTCGAGCGCTTCAACGTGCATTTCGATGTCTGGTTCAGCGAACGTGAGCTGCACGCGGTGAGTTCGGCGACGGGCGAGAGCGCAGTGGATGAGGCGATCCACCGCCTGCGCAAGCAGGGACACGTTTTCGACGAAGACGGCGCCGTGTGGGTACGCACGACCGATTTCGGCGACGACAAGGACCGCGTCATCCGTCGCGGCAACGGTGTCTTCACCTATTTCGCGGCCGATGCGGCCTACTACCTGAGCAAGGGCGACCGAGGCTATGCGCACAAGATCTACCTCCTCGGCGCCGACCATCACGGCTACGTGCATCGGCTCAAGGCGCTCGCGGGCGCGGCCGGCGACGACCCTGAGAAGGACATAGAGGTGCTCATCGGCCAGCTGGTGAGCATCAACGGCGCGCGCCTCTCGAAGCGCGCGGGCAACATCATCGAGCTCAACGATCTCCAGGCATGGCTCGGGGTGGATGCGCTTCGTTATTCGCTCGGCCGTTATCCGGCCGACTCGCCTCTGACGCTCGACCCGGAACTTCTGCAGCGTCGCACCAACGACAACCCCGTCTTCTACGTGCAGTACGCGCACGCCAGAACCCACTCCGTCGCGCGCAACGCGCGTGATTCCGGTGTCGATCGAAGCGCCTTCGATGCCTCGCTCCTCATCCATGAAACGGAGAGTTCGCTGCTCGGCGTGCTCGCCGAGTTCCCGCGGATCGTGCGACAGGCCGCGGAGTTGCGCGAGCCCCATCGCGTGGCGCGCTATGCGGAAGAGCTCGCCGGGGCCTACCACCGTTGGTACGACAACTGCCGCGTGACGCCGCTCGGGGACGAGTCAGTGACCGACCTACACCGCACGCGACTGTGGCTCAACGACGCGACGGGCACCGTGCTTCGCAACGCCCTTGGTCTTCTCGGAGTGAGCGCACCGGAACGGATGTGATGATGAGCCACGCCCTGCCGAAGTTCGAATTCGTCGACGCGCCCAAGCTCAAGCGGCGCTGGATCGGGCCGGTGGTCGTGCTGGTCGTGATCGTGGCGCTGCTGACGGCGGCCTTCTTCATGGTGGACGGATTCGCGCGAAGCTACGTGGCCGGCTTGATCGAAACCAAGGCGCGCAGCTCGCTCAGCCTGCCGAAGACGACACCCGTTACCGTGAGGGTCGGCGGGGCATCCGTTCTCTTACAGCTCGCGAGCGGCACGTTGGATCAGGTGGATATCGCGATCAGCAGGCTGAGCGTCGGTGACCTGAGCGGCGACGCGACGCTCACTGCTCGCGGCGTCCCGATCGACCAGAGCAAAGCGATAGGCAACGTTCGACTCGCCTTTACCGCGGATCAGCAGCAATTGCAGACGCTCCTCGCGCGACTCAAGGTCGAGCCGGGATCGACGGTCACGGTGAAGTCCGGTGCCGTTCAACTCGGCGTCACGATCAATCTGCTGGGGCTCTCGGTTCCGGTCGGCGTGGCCCTGAAGCCGACGGCCGTCGGCGGCGAGGTTTCTCTCGCAACCCAGAGCGTCCTGATCGGCGGAAAGACCGTGACCCCGGCCGAGGTCACCTCGACGCTCGGAGCGGTCGGCAGCCAGCTCGTGGCGACCCGAAAAGTCTGCGTAGCCTCGCTTCTGCCCAAAGATTTTCGACTCGACTCGATCGGCGTCAAGGGCGACGTCCTCAGCCTCGCGGTCACGGCAAAGTCAGTGGTGCTGAACAGTCAGCTCCTGTCGGCCAAGGGTGTCTGCCCGGCGACGTAATAGGATTCAGGAGGCTTGGCCCGGAGATTTCGACCTGGGTCTGATCGCCTTCGTCGTCTGCCCGCACCGAGGTTCACCGTGACTGTCAATCCGCTCGCCCCTTCGTGGCTCGCACATCCAGAGGATGCGAACGCTCTCGCGCCGTCCGTCTGGTCGCGCAACGCGAGGCGAGCTCGATCCGGTGAGATCGAGGTCGCGGGCGTCGCTGCATCCGCGCTCGCGACCGAGTTCGGCACTCCCCTCTATGTCGTCGACGAAGCGGATGTGCGAGCCCGTGCCGCGAACGCCCGCGAGGCGTTCGACCGTGAGTTTGCTCGCGTCGGCTCCTCAGCGAAGGTGTACTACGCGGGCAAGGCCTTCCTGTCCACCGAGGTCGCCCGCTGGGTCGGCGAGGCCGGCCTCTACATCGACGTCTGCAGCGGCGGAGAGCTTGCCGTCGCGCTCGCCGCCGGCGTCGACCCCGCCCGTCTCGGTTTCCACGGAAACAACAAGTCGGTCGCCGAAATCGAACGGGCGGTCTCGACCGGCGTCGGCGTCATCGTGATCGACAGCATGATCGAGATCGAACGGGTGGCGGATGCCGCGGCGCGACACCATCGTCGACAGCCGGTGCGTCTGCGGCTCAACAGCGGGGTTCACGCGCAGACCCACGAGTACCTTGCCACCGCCCGCGAGGACCAGAAGTTCGGAATCACGCTCGCGGATGCCCCCTCCGCGGTTGTCGGCATCCGTTCCCGCGATTCCCTCGAGTTTCTCGGCCTGCACTCGCACATCGGCTCGCAGATCTTCGAATCGGACGGCTTCGTCGAGGCTGCCAAACGGCTTCTCGCCCTCCAGGCAGAGCTTCTGTCCGGAGGACCGATCCCGGAGCTGAACCTCGGTGGTGGATTCGGAATCGCGTACACCAGCGTCGACGACGCGATGTCCATCGACGCGGTGGCGGCGCGTTTCGCCGACATCGTCGCGTCAGAGTGCGAGCGGCTCGGCATCCCGGTGCCGATCGTCGCCGTCGAGCCCGGTCGCGCGATTGTCGGGCCTTCCACCTTCACCCTCTACGAGGTGGGCACGATCAAGGACGTTGCGGTGGAGGACACTGCGGTGCGCAAGTACGTGAGCATCGACGGAGGGATGAGCGACAACGTGCGCCCGGCCCTCTACGGTGCCGACTACTCCGTGCGCATCGCCAGCCGCGTTTCGGACGCCGAGCCGGCGCTTGTACGCATCGCCGGCAAGCACTGCGAAAGCGGCGACATCGTCGTACACGCGGACTATCTTCCGGGCGACGTCACCCCGGGGGACCTCGTCGCGGTCCCCGCAACGGGCGCCTACTGCTGGTCGCTCGCGAGCAACTACAACTACCTCGGCCGCCCGGCGGTCGTCGCGGTGCGCGACGGGCGCGCCCGGGTGATCGTGCGCCGAGAGACCGAGGCCGACCTGCTTTCACGAGACGCAGGAATCTCGGTCGCCGAGTCTGTCGGAGCGCCCGCGGGCCCGTCGACCGTCTCGGGGCACGCAACGACGAATGGAGCACAATGATCGAGTACCGCAACCTCCGAGTAGCCCTGCTGGGTGCCGGATCGGTGGGGGCACAGGTTGCCGCGCTCCTCATCGAGCACCGCGACGAACTCGCGAATCGGGCAGGAGCCGGGCTCGAACTCGTCGGCGTTGCCGTGCGTGACCTCGCGGCGCGGCGTACGACGGAGATCCCTCGAGAACTCCTGACGACGGATGCCGAATCCCTCATCCTCGGTGCGGATATCGTGATCGAACTCATGGGCGGTCTCGAGCCCGCGCGTACCCTCATCCTGCAGGCGCTCAATTCCGGGGCCGACGTGATCACGGGCAACAAGGCCCTGCTCGCGACCCACGGTCCGGAACTCTTCGAGGCGGCGGAGCAGGTGGGCGCGCAGCTCTATTACGAGGCGGCAGTGGCGGGCGCCATCCCGATCATCCGGCCGTTGCGGGACAGCCTCGCCGGTGACCGCATCAAGCGCATCCTCGGCATCGTCAACGGCACGACCAACTTCATCCTCGACCGCATGGACACGGCGGGGGAGAGCCTCGAAGCGGCCCTCGCCGCCGCGACGGAACTCGGTTACGCGGAGAAGTCCGACCCCTCCGCCGACATCGAGGGCTTTGACGCCGCGCAGAAGACCGCGATTCTCGCGAGCCTCGCGTTCCACACGACCGTGCCGCTCGACGCCGTGTACCGCGAGGGCATCACCCGCATCACGCTCGAGGAGGTCGAATCCGCCCGCAAGGCAGGTTACGTCGTCAAGCTCCTCGCCATCTGCGAGCGGCTGACTGATGCGCAGGGTGTCGAAGGCGTTTCCGCCCGCGTCTATCCGGCCCTCGTACCACGCAGCCATCCGCTCGCTGCGGTCCACGGAGCGAAGAACGCCGTGTTCATCGAGGCGGAGGCCGCGGGCGACCTCATGTTCTACGGAGCCGGGGCCGGTGGCATCGAGACGGCTTCTGCGGTTCTCGGGGATCTTGTCTCCGCGGCCAGGCGCCACGTCATCGGCGGCCCTGGCGTCGCGGAGTCGACCCACGCGAACCTGCCCATCCTGCCCCTCTCCCGCGTCACGACCCGCCACCAGATCACCCTCAGCGTCATCGACCAGCCCGGTGTGCTCGCAGCAGTAGCCACGCTGTTCAGCGAGCACGGCGTCTCCGTCGAGACGCTGAGCCAGTCGGTACCGGCCCAGACCGTCCAGTCGGGCGGCTCGACCCCCAGCGCTACCCTTGTGATAGGCACCCACGAGGCATCCGAAGCCGATCTCGCTGCAACCGTCACCGCACTGGGGACGAGCCACGTCGTGAGAAGTGTCACATCCGTCCTGAGAGTAGAAGGATCATAATGGCCCACCAGTGGCGCGGGGTGCTCCGCGAATACGCAGACCGACTGGACATCTCGGATGCCACGCCCATCATCACCCTCGGCGAGGGTGGCACTCCGCTGATCCCGGCTCCGGCGCTTTCGGCGCGCACCGGCGCGAAGGTGTGGGTCAAGTTCGAGGGCATGAACCCCACGGGGTCCTTCAAGGACCGTGGTATGACCATGGCCATCTCGAAGGCCGTCGAGCACGGAGCGAAAGCCGTGATCTGCGCCTCCACCGGTAACACGTCCGCTTCGGCGGCTGCCTACGCCACCCACGCGGGCATCACGGCCGCCGTGCTCGTGCCGGAGGGCAAGATCGCGATGGGCAAGCTCAGTCAGGCCATCGCGCACAACGCGGAGCTGCTTCAGGTGCAGGGTAACTTCGACGACTGCCTCGACATCGCCCGGGATCTCGCGGCGAACTATCCCGTGCATCTCGTCAACTCGGTCAATCCCGACCGCATCGAGGGCCAGAAGACCGCCGCCTTCGAGGTCGTGGAGGTACTCGGCGACGCGCCGGACTTCCACATCGTGCCTGTCGGAAACGCGGGCAATTACACCGCCTATTTCCGCGGCTACAGCGAGGAACTCCAGCGGGGCGCGACCACGAGACTCCCGCGCATGTTCGGCTTCCAGGCGGCGGGCAGCGCGCCGATCGTACTCGGGCACATCGTTAAGGACCCAGACACGATCGCCAGCGCGATCCGCATCGGCAACCCGGCCTCGTGGCAGCTCGCACTCGCCGCGCGGGAATCGAGCGACGGATACTTCGGGGCCATCTCCGACGAGCGCATCCTCGAGGCCTACCGCATCCTCTCGGCCGAGGTCGGCATCTTCGTCGAGCCGGCCTCCGCGATCAGCGTCGCAGGCCTGCTCGAGCGCTCCGCCGCCGGCGAGATACCCCGGGGATCGACCGTCGTGCTCACGGTGACCGGTCACGGCCTGAAAGACCCGCAGTGGGCGCTTCGCACGGCCGATGGCTCCGACGTCAAGCCAACCATCGTGGCCAACGACACGGATGAGGTGGCCGGCGTGCTCGGCCTATCCAAAGTCGCCGAATGATCACAGCCGCGCCGGGTGCCCTCGTCGGCCGTACCGTGACGGTTCGCGTCCCTGCCACGACCGCCAACCTCGGACCGGGGTTCGACACGCTCGGTCTCGCCCTGTCGCTCTACGACGAGCTGACGGTCTCGGTGCGCGACGAGCCGGGCGCGACGGTGGAAGTCGTCGGCGTCGGCTCTGGCGAGGTGCCGACCGATGAATCCAACCTCGTCGTCACGGCGATCGCGTACACCTTCGCGGCCTACTCGCAGCCGCTGCCCGGTCTCGACCTCGTGGCGCGCAACAACATCCCGCACGGGCGGGGGCTCGGATCATCCGGTGCCGCGATCGTCTCGGGCATCATGGCGGCCAAGGGTCTGCTCGATGGCATCGTCGACATCGACTCGAGCGGACTGCTCGCCCTCGCGACCGCCCTCGAGGGGCACCCCGACAACGTCGCGCCCGCTCTCTTCGGCGGGCTCACGATCGCCTGGACGACGGATGCGGGCCCCCAGCACAAGAAGCTCATGGTGCATCGCGGCGTCTCACCCCTCATCGCCGTGCCGGAGAGCACGATGTCCACGGCGCTCGCGCGCAGCCTGCGTCCGCTCTCGGTGCCGCACGAAGACGCGACCTTCAACGTGTCGCGTTCGGCGCTGCTCATCGCGGCCCTGATCCAGAGCCCGGAGCTCTTGCTCGCCGCGACCGAGGACAAGCTGCACCAGAGTTACCGTGCGTCGGCCATGCCAGACACCGAATCGCTGATCTTCGAACTGCGGTCGCAGGGCTTCCCCGCCGTCGTCTCCGGGGCAGGGCCGTCGATCCTCGTGCTCTGCAGCGACCCGGCACAGCGACTGAAGGCGGCGGAACTCGTCGCGGCCCATCTTGGCGCGCCGTGGCAGTCGCTCTTGCTGGCCGTCGACTTCAAAGGTGCTACAGTGACAATGCACCCGGTAGAAAATTCGGCATAGCCTTGCGCCCCGGTTTGCACAATCACTAGCAATCGCTTCACCGCTTTCTGACACTGCGCGGATGCCTAGAACGGCATCTGTACAGCCCGGTGGAAAGCGTGAACGACAAGCTCTCCCGCAAATTCATGCCGTACCTGTCAGGTCCGGTTCTTGCGAGGGGAAAGGAACCCTCTTAGTGACTGACCTCACTGTCCGTGTCACCCGGCCGGACTCAAGCACCCTCTCAAAGCTTCGCCTTCCCGAACTCCAGGCTCTCGCAGCCGAGCTCGGCCTGAGTGGTGCTTCCAAACTTCGTAAAGGAGAACTCGTGGACGCTATCTCCGAGATCCAGAGCAGTACAGAAAACAACGACGGCGCCGCTGACGTAGCTCCTGCGCAGGAGACGTCAGCGCAGGACGCGGCCGCGCAGGAGACGTCAGCGCAGGACGCGCCCGCGCAGGAGACGCCAGCGCAGGACGCTCCGGACGCCCTGATTGTCGCCACCGCGCCGGTCGTCGCCAGGAAGCGCGCGCCTCGTCGCGCCAGCACCTCCATCGTCGACGCCGGCGCAACCACGGCGCCCGTCATCGACGCTCCGACTCCGGAGCCCGAGACGGTCGTCGAGAACGTGCAGAACGCAGTGGTCGAGCACGGCCACCGGGCCGAGAGCGGCATCGACCTCATCCCGGGCCAGGAGGCAGAGCGCGAAGCCCGGTCCGACGCGCAAGCGACCGACGGACTCGACCGCATCCCCGGCCAGGACGCAGAGCAGGAGGCCCAGGCCGACGGCGCCTCGACGACGCGCAACTCCCGCAATCGCAACCGCAACCGTGGCGGCGACCGCCAGCAGGGCGGAGCCGACAAGAACACCGACGGCAACCCGCAGAGTGGCTCCCAGAACCAGAATGCCGACCAGCAGGGCGACTCGTCCCGCAACAACCGCAATGCGAACGGGCGCAACCAGAACAACGGCAACGAGCGCGCGGCAAACGATCGCAACCAGAACAACAACCGTCAGGCTGTGCAGGACAGAAATCTCCAGGACGAGGACGGTGACCGCGGCGGCCGCAACCGCTACCGCGACCGCAAGCGTCGTGGGCCAGGCGGCAACGACGACTTCGAGCCCGAAATCACCGAGGATGACGTGCTCATCCCGGTCGCCGGCATCCTCGACGTGCTCGACAACTACGCTTTCGTGCGCACCAGCGGATATCTCCCGGGCAACAACGATGTCTACGTGTCCCTCGGCCAGGTCAAGAAGTACAACCTGCGCAAGGGCGACGCCGTCGTCGGCGCCATCCGCCAGCCGCGCGACAATGACAACAGCGGTCGCCAGAAGTACAACGCGATCGTCAAGATCGACTCGATCAACGGGCTGCCGATCGACCAGGCCGCCGACCGCGTCGAGTTCGGCAAGCTGACCCCGCTCTACCCCTCGGAGCGCCTGCGCCTCGAGACGGAGCCGCAGAAGCTCACCACCCGCATCATCGACCTCGTGTCTCCGATCGGCAAGGGCCAGCGCGGGCTCATCGTCTCGCCGCCGAAGGCGGGCAAGACCCTCGTGCTCCAGGCCATCGCCAACGCCATCGCGAAGAACAACCCAGAGGTCCACCTCATGGTCGTTCTCGTCGATGAGCGTCCGGAAGAGGTCACGGACATGCAGCGCACAGTGAAGGGTGAGGTCATCGCCTCCACCTTCGACCGTCCGGCGGAGGACCACACGACCGTCGCTGAGCTCGCCATCGAGCGGGCAAAGCGTCTCGTCGAGCTCGGTCACGACGTCGTCGTGCTGCTCGACTCGATCACCCGCCTCGGTCGCGCATACAACCTGGCTGCTCCGGCATCCGGTCGCATCCTTTCCGGCGGCGTCGACTCGTCGGCGCTGTACCCGCCGAAGCGCTTCTTCGGCGCCGCCCGCAACATCGAGGACGGTGGCTCGCTCACCATCCTCGCGACCGCGCTCGTCGAGACCGGGTCCAAGATGGACGAGGTCATCTTCGAGGAATTCAAGGGCACCGGCAATATGGAGCTCCGCCTCTCGCGCCAGCTGGCCGACAAGCGCATCTTCCCTGCGGTGGATGTCAACGCATCCGGAACCCGGCGCGAAGAGATGCTCATGGGCATCGATGAGACGAAGGTCAACTGGAAACTCCGCCGGGCCCTCGCCGGACTCGAGACCCAGCAGGCGCTCGAACTCGTGCTGACGCAGCTCAAGGACACTCAGAGCAACGTCGAGTTCCTCATGAAGATCCAGAAGTCGCTGCCAGGCGCCTCAGGGATAAAAGAGGACTAAGCACATATGAAGGTTCTGGCATGTTCGAGTCAGTAAAGACCTTGCTGGCCGAGCATGAAGAGCTTCAGCAGCAGCTTGCTGATCCCGAACTCCACTCGAATCCGGCTAGATCCAAGAAGGTCAATCGACGTTACGCGGAGCTCAGCCGCATCGTGGACGCCTATAACCGGTGGACGAAGCTCACGGACGACGTCGAAGCGGCGACAGAGATGGCCGCGGAAGACGCATCCTTCGCGGAGGAACTCCCGAACATCAAGGCAGAGCTGGATGTCATGGAGGAGCGCCTCCGCAGGCTGCTCATCCCTCGCGACGAGAACGACGGCCGCGATGTGATCATGGAGATCAAAATGGGGGAGGGCGGAGCAGAATCCGCACTCTTCGCTGGCGATCTGCTTCGCATGTACCTGCATTACGCGGAGTCCAAGAAGTGGAAGACCGAGATCATCGAGCAGACCTCGAGCGACCTTGGGGGCATCAAGGATGTCCAACTCGCCATCAAGGGAAACTCGACGGACCCCGCCGAGGGCGTCTGGGCGCACCTCAAGTACGAGGGCGGAGTGCACCGTGTGCAGCGCGTGCCGGCGACCGAGTCACAGGGACGCATCCACACCTCTGCAGCCGGTGTGCTCGTCTTTCCCGAGGTCGATGAGCCGGAAGAGGTCGAGATCAGCCCCAACGATCTCAAGATCGACGTGTACCGCTCGAGCGGCCCAGGCGGACAATCGGTCAACACGACGGACTCCGCCGTTCGCATCACCCACCTCCCCACCGGAATCGTGGTCGCGATGCAGAATGAGAAGAGTCAGCTGCAGAACCGCGAGGCCGGCATGCGCGTGCTGCGCGCCCGCGTGCTCGCCCGCCAGCAGGAGGAGATCGACGAAGCGGCATCGGCGGTGCGCAAAAGCCAGATCCGCACCATGGATCGCTCGGAGCGCATCCGGACCTACAACTTTCCCGAGAATCGCATCGCCGACCACCGCACGGGCTACAAGGCCTACAACCTCGATGCCGTGATGAACGGCGCGCTCGAGCCGGTCATCCAATCGTGCATCGAGGCCGACGAAGAGGCGCGGCTCGACGCTCTGGCCGACTCCGCGGATTGAGTCGTGGCCGCTGACACTGACACCCTCGCCGCCGTTCTCGCGCGGGCCGTCGAGGTGCTCTGGCGCGCCGGCGTGCCTTCGAGCGACGTGGACGCCGAGTTGCTCGTCGGGCACGTGCTGGGACTGAGCCGAGGGGGAGTGCAGGCGAAAGTCGTTACGGGCGCCGTGCTGTCCAACTACGACAGGCTCGCGATCGACTCGCTGATCGAACGGCGTGCCGCGCGCGAACCACTGCAGCACATCACCGGGCGCGCGCCGTTCCGCTCGTTGGAACTCGCGGTCGGACCCGGCGTCTTCGTCCCGCGTCCCGAGACAGAGCAGGTCGCACAGTTCGCGATCGACGCACTTCGTGCCGCCGCTGCCCCCGAGCCCATCGGCATCGACCTCGGCACCGGCAGCGGCGCGATCGCGCTGGCTATGGCCATCGAGGTTCCACACGCCCGTGTCTACGGCGTCGAGAACTCGCCGACGGCGTTCATCTGGACCAAACACAACTTTCGCGAAAGCGGGGCCGACAACGCGCGCGCGGTTTTCATCGACCTCGCCGTCGCCCTGCCGGAACTGGACGGCACCGTCGCGGTGGTGATCTCGAACCCGCCCTATATTCCGAACGCGGCGATCCCGCGCGATCCGGAAGTGCGGCTGTTCGACCCGGCGCACGCCCTCTACGGTGGAGAGGACGGGCTGGACGTCGTCCGCCAGGTGTCGCAGACGGCCAGGCGACTGCTGCACCCGGGCGGCACGCTCGTGCTCGAGCACGGCGAACTGCAGGGCGGGGCGATCGCCGCACTGCTCATCGAGGACGGCTGGAGTGCCGTCGCGACGCACCCCGACTTCCTCGGGCGCGACCGGGCGACGACCGCCCTCCGCTAGCGTCGACGTCCCGTTGTCGCGATCCGCTTAGGCGTGCGCACAACAGTTGCGGAGGGCGACACGCCGCCACAGCGCGTGAGAGGCCTGCGACGCGCCGCCGCGATCCTCCGCAACTGCATGCCAGCCCACGGCTCCTCGCATCGCCTGCGACGCCCAGTTCACGAGCAGCAGATCTCGCCTTCGCTAGCGGCGGCGGGGAAATCGCATCGCGGAGGGTGCCATTTCTGGCTCCGCGAGACCGGATTCCCGCCGTCCGGGGGCTTTGTCCCGCCGCGAACACGTATCGCCGCCGCGCGAGGGTTTTTCTCCGCCGCCGCTACCGGTGCCGGGCGGCGATCGCCGCCCGGCACTCTTCCACGGCTTCCTGCGTCCAGCGGCGCTGCCCATCTGTGCCGACCAGGTCGGCCCAGCGCTCGGCTTCGACGAATTCGGCGAGTGCGGCGTCGAGGTCGTCGGCCTCGAGCAGCCGCCATCCGTAGTTGCTGTGCAGGGGGACCAACCACCGCTTCGTGCGGTCCTCGCCTGCGGCCTCTGCGAGTTCGACCGCCTGCGTCGTCCAATCGGCCGCACGATCGGCGTCGACGATCGCGAGCATGTGAAGCGTGTCCAGCCGCAGAAACACAGCGTCAACTCGTGCGGCGATCTCCCCTGCCTGACGAAAGAGCCCGACCGCCGCATCCGGATGCCCAGAGCTGTTCATCAGCCGGCCGGACTCGAGCAACACGCGAATCGCCACGACAGGGGACGACTCTGCGTCGAGGTCGATCAGCATCGCCGCGGCCTCGTCGAAACGTCCTTGCAACCCGAGGGACCTCGCCAACTGGGTCACCAGTTCCGCGCGCTCCACGGCATCCCATGGACCGCCTTCTTCGAGTTCGACGCGAAATCGTCGCTCGGAGAGCGCTGGTTCGTCGAATACCCAGAGTTCGTCGATAGTTGCCTGTTCGAGCATTCTCAGCTCACTTTCTGCCGGGACCTCGCGAAGTGCTCGATTGCGGCACGCAGCCCGGCCGCGTCAGCGAAGCGATGGGCGGTTATGCCAACGGATCGCGCGCCCTCAACGTTGACCGCAAGATCATCGGCGAAGAACGCGTCCTCGGGCTTCACGCCGTAGCGCGCGAGCACCGCTTCGAAGACTTCGGGTTCCGGTTTGCGGGCGCCGTAGTCGCTCGAGGTGAAGAGGTGGTCCCCGAAGACCGGAACGAGCTCGGGTGCGAGAGTGCGCAGATGGCGAGAGGTCAGCGGCCCGTTGTTGGTGAGCAGCGTCACTTGGCCGAGTTCGGCCGCGCGTTCCACCGCGGCAATGGACTCCTGCCAGGGGGTCATGGCCGCTCCGCGCACGCTCACCCAGTCATCTTCGTGCACCTGCACGCCGATGGCGGCGTTGAAAGCCTCGAGATAGTCCTCGGCCGTCGCGAAAGCACCGGCTTCGGCCGCCCACTCACCCTCGTCGTGCCACCACCGTTCGCGTAGCTCCGACAGCGAGAGGCCGGTGAGCCTGCTCATTCCGGCCATGCGCACCCGCCAGTCGTAGCTGTAGAGCACGTCGTCCATGTCGAAAATGAAGAGCAGCATCAGTTCTTCCGATTGGCGAAGCGCTCGATGGCCTCGTGGAGTTCTGCGACCTGCGGCACGCCGCCGACGTAACGCAGGTGGTGGCCCATGATGCCGACGGATGCCGCCCCGGCGATGTTCTCCGCGGAGTCGTCGGCAAAGAAGCAGTCTCCTGCCCGGGCGCCGTAGTGGTCAAGTGCCAGCCGATAGACCCTCGGGTCCGGCTTGCGAATCCCGAGCTGGCAGCTGACGAGGCGATTCTCGCCGACGATCGCGGTGACATCGGGTGCGAGTACGGGAAGGGACTCGGCAAACGGGGAGGGATTGTTGGAGAGCAGCGAAACGACCCCGAGAGTCGACGCGAGGGCCAGGGCCGCCACGCTCTGAGGGATCGGCGTGCTCGCGAGGGCGCGTGCCCTCTGCCAGTCCTGCAGTGTGAGCTGCACGCCGGTCACGCGCTCGAACTGCGCGAGATACGCCTCCGACGTATTCCATTCGCCGGCCTCGGCGCGCCGCTCGAAACCGCCTGCCCACCAGGTCTTTGCAAGATGGTATTGGCTCGCCCCGGTGAACTGGCTCAGTGCCGGAAGTCGCTTCCTGAAGTTGTAGGCGTAGAGCGTCTTGTCGAAATCAAAGAAGTACAGGTCCACCGATCCACTTTCGTCTCTCAATTATCCCAAGGACCGCGCTGGAGGGACAATTCGGGCGTTGCGTCGCCTCCCACGGAACTACCGATTCACCTCGAAGTAGGATGGCTTCCGATATGGCGACGATCTACGACTGCTCGGACCCCGCCGAGCTCCTCACGGGCACGCGACTCGCCAGGGTCGCGATCGGCCGCGGCGAGCTCGTCGTTCTGCCGACCGACACCGTCTACGGTCTCGCCGCCGACGCGTTCAGTTCGTACGCGGTGCAGCGACTGCTCGACGCGAAAGGGCGAACCCGCCAGTCGCCGCCTCCCGTGCTCATCCCCGGCATCCCCACCCTCGACGCGCTCGCAGAGACCGTGCCGCCGGAGGTTCGCGCTCTGGTGGCGGCCTTCTGGCCCGGCGGGCTCACCGTGATTCTGCCCGCGCAGGAATCGCTGAACTGGGACCTCGGCGAGACCAACGGCACCGTCGCGCTCCGGATGCCGAACAATCATGTGACGCTCGAACTCCTCTCGGAGACGGGACCGCTCGCCGTGTCTTCCGCCAACCTCACGGGCGAGCCCGCGGCCATGACGGCCATCGAGGCGGAACGGATGCTCGGCGACAGTGTGAGCGTCTACCTCGACGGCGGCCCGGTAGGGGGCGATTACGGCGGCGAGGTTCCGAACACCGGCTCGACGATCGTGGACGCGACGGGCCTGCTCCAACCCGGCGGCAAGCTGCGCATCGTGCGTCACGGGGTCATCCCCCAGGACGCGATCGACGCGGTCATTGCCGGCATGGGGGCGTCCTCCCCGTGAGATTTATCTTCTACGTCGCCGCGGGTGGCCTCTCCGCCGTGGTGACCTTTTTGCTTGCGCAGCTCATCGCCAGGCTCGGCATGAAGTATCGGCTGTATCCGCAGATCCGCGAGCGGGATGTGCATACGAGACCGACGCCGCGTCTTGGCGGCGTAGCGATGTTCGTCGGCATACTCGTCGCCTTCGGCGTCGCATCCCAGCTTCCGCAGTTCCATCTCATCTTCGCCAAACCGGGCCCCATCTTCGCGATCCTCGGCTCCGCGCTCATCATCGTGCTCATCGGTGTTGCCGACGACATCTGGGACCTGGACTGGGTCACCAAGCTCACCGGACAGATCATCGCCGCCGGCCTGCTCGCCTGGCAGGGCGTGCAGCTCACGTCTCTGCCGATCGTCGGCGGCATCGTGGTGCTGTCCTCGTATTCCGGGCTGATCGTCACCATTCTCGCGATCGTGCTCGTGATGAACGCCATCAACTTCATCGACGGGCTCGACGGGCTCGTCGCCGGTGTGGCGATCATCGCGAACGGCGTATTCTTCATCTACAGCTACATCCTCGCCAACAACATCGCCGAGACGGAGTACTTCAATCTCGCCTCGCTCATCACCGCGGTGCTGATCGGCGCCTGCGTTGGCTTCCTTCCGCTGAACTGGCACCCCGCCAAACTCTTCATGGGCGACGCCGGCGCGCTCCTCGTCGGGCTCCTCATGGCCACATCCGCCATCTCGGTCACCGGACAGGTCGACATCGCCTCCCTCAAATTCGCGAAGCAGCTCGTTCCCGCCTTCATCCCGATCCTGCTGCCATTCGCCATTCTGATCGTGCCGTTGCTCGACTTCGCGCTCGCCGTCTTCCGCCGCCTGCGCGCGGGAAAGTCGCCATTTAGCGCCGATCGCAAGCATCTCCATCACCGCCTGCTCGACATGGGGCATTCAGACATCCGGGCGGTGCTGATCTTCTATTCCTGGACAGCGGTCGTCTCCGTCGGATGTCTCGTGTTCATCTTCGTGCCGGCGGTGTGGGCGGTCGCGTTCGTTGCGGTCGGATTCGTGGTCTGCACCTGGTTCACCCTCGCTCCGCTCACCCGCCGTAAGGCGGTCGAGGCTGCCGTGCAACTGGCGAGCTCCGACCAGGCCAACCAGGCGGAAGCCACCCGGTTCGATCCGCTCGACGCGGCCGCGAGTAGCATCGAGCGCGAACCCTCCGCAGAGCTGGAGATCGATTTGGATACCGCGAAGGCCGCCGCCCTCGAAGCGCTGACCAAGAAAGAGCACCCATGAGCGCCGTACCGATTTTCAAACGGATTCTCGCATACGGCGGGATTCTCGCGCTTATCCTCGGCGTCGTCGGTTCGGTTGTCGGATATCTGGTGGCCGGCGGCATCGGAGTGCTGAGCGCTCTCATCGGCACGGCCATGGCGGTGGTGTTTCTCGGTATCACGACCCTGAGTGTCGTGATCGCGACCCGCGTCGCGAAAGGCGATCTGCTGAGCGTTGCATTCTTCGGAATCATCATGGGAGCGTGGCTGCTCAAGTTCGCCGCGTTCCTTGTTCTCGTCTTCCTGCTCAAGGGTCAGCCCTGGGTACAGAGCACAGTGCTCTTCCTGACTCTTATCGTCGCGGTGATCGGAACTCTCGTCGTGGATGTGGTGGTAATCGCCCGTTCCCGGCTTCCCTACGTGAGCGACCTGCCGTCGACGCGCACCGTCGAAAGCGCTCCCAACGGGGCTGATCGGCCGGAATAACGATTCGGCCGCCCCTGATTCTGTTGATAGAGTTAGGGCGAACGTTCCCCTTTTTTCATCGCCGCGTGAAGTCACGCCCCGATTCTGGAGACAGCGCTGTTACTTAACGCTCTCAATCTGCTCCTCCCCCTCGCCACCGCCGGCGGTAGCGGGGGTGGAGGTTTTGTCGGGCCCAATATCGGTGAGTTCTTTCCGCCCGTCGTCCTCTTCGCTGGAACGCCGTTCGAACTCAACCGCGTCATGCTCATTCGCATCATCACGACTCTCGTCATCGTCCTGGTCTTCTGGCTCGGCACACGCAACATGAAGCTCGTGCCAGGACGTGGCCAGTCGCTCATCGAGCTGGGGCTCGACTTCGTGAGAGTCGGTATCGCGGAGGACCTGCTCGGCAAGAAGGACGGCAGGCGCTTCCTTCCGATCCTCACGACGTTCTTCTTCATGATCGTCGCGATGAACCTCACCGGGGCGGTTCCCGGATTCAATATCGCGGGTACTTCGGTCATCGGAGTCCCGATCCTGCTCGCCGCCATCGCCTACGTCACCTGGATCTACGCTGGCCTTCGAAAGCATCCGGGCGCGTTTCTTCGCAATTCGCTCTTCCCGCCCGGCGTACCGTGGCCGCTCTACATCATCGTGACGCCGATCGAGATCCTCTCGACATTCATCGTGCGCCCCGTCACCCACACCCTCCGACTTCTCATGAACATGATTGTCGGCCACCTGCTGCTCGTGCTGTTTTTCCTCGCCACCTCGTTCTTCTTTTTCGAGGCTCCGGGGCTCTTCAAGCTCTTCGGCATCGGCACGCTGGCGTTCGGGTTCGTCTTCACCCTGTTCGAGCTGCTCGTCGCCGTATTGCAGGCCTACGTCTTCACCATCTTGACCGCTGTCTACCTCCAGCTCGCGCTGGCAGACGAGCACTAAGCGAGCCGGGCGACCGCCCGGTTCACCATCACGGAAGGAAACACAACGTGGACACCACAACCGTCGCCGCACTCAGCGGAAACATTGCGACGATCGGCTACGGCCTCGCAGCCATCGGGCCGGCAATCGGTGTAGGCATCGTCGTCGGCAAGACGATCGAGTCCGTCGCCCGCCAGCCTGAGCTCCAGGGCCGCCTCACTGTCCTCATGTACATCGGTATTGCCTTCACCGAGGCGCTCGCCTTCATCGGTATCGCAACGTACTTCATCTTCACGACGGGGCAGTAATGCGTCCGTCCGTTCTCGCAGCGGCAGCTGGTGCCAACCCGCTGGTTCCGGGCGTCCCGGACCTCATCTGGTCCGCGGTCTGTTTCCTCATCCTGCTGATCTTCTTCTGGAAGAGGATCCTTCCCGCCGTCCGCAGCTCGCTGGATGCGCGCGCAGAGGTCATCGAGGGCGGCATCAAGAAGGCCGAGTCCGCCCAGGCGGAAGCGACGGCCGCGCTCGAAAAGTACAACGAGCAGCTCGCGGAAGCTCGTGCCGAGGCGGCGAGGATTCGTGATCAGGCTCGCCAGGACGGAACCAAGATTCTGAACGAGCTCAAGGAGCAGGCGACGACAGAGGCCGCGCGCATCATGGCGAATGCCTCGACCCAGATCGAAGCGGAGCGCCAGGCGGCCGTCGTGACCTTGCGCGCCGAGGTGGGATCGCTCGCGATCGACCTCGCGTCGAGCGTCATCGGGCAAAGCCTCGCTGATGACGAAAAGGCGACAAAACTCGTCGACCAGTTTCTTGCCGACCTCGAAGCTTCTGAAGCATCTTCGAAGAAGACGAGCAGGTAGTCATGGGTTCAGCGACCAGACTCGCACTCGCCGCCTCGAGGGCCGAGCTCGCCTCCCTCGAATCGGCGGATCTGGCCACCGCTTCCGAACTGTTTTCGGCCGGCCGGATCATCGGCGAGTCTTCGCAGCTTTCCTCGATCCTGTCGGACACCGCCATCGAACCTGCAGAGAAGCAGGCCGCGCTCAAGGCCGTATTCGGTGAGGCGCTCGGTGAGAAGGCGTTCGCCGTTCTGGGTGCCGTCGTCAGCCATCGCTGGTCGCGCAAGGACGACCTGCTCGCCGGCATCGAGGAACTCGGCCTGCGGGCGGCGGCGGAGTCAGCTCCGGCCGACGTGAATATCGATGCGGAGCTATTCGCCTTTGGCGAGGCGGTCGACTCGAATGCCGAGCTCGAGCTGGCCGTCAGCAGCAAGCTGGGGAGCACGGAGTCCAAGGTCGCGTTGGTCGAGGCGCTGCTCGCGAAGAAGGCGTCCGCGCAGACCCTCGCAATCGTGCGCCACCTCATGCAACAGCCGCGTGGCCGCCGCATCGGAGAATTGCTCCGGACCGCGGCATCCATCGTCGCGGATCAGGCCGGACTGTCCATCGCAACCGTGACGAGCGCGACGCCCGTCGCCAAAGCGCAGCTCGCTCGCCTGCAGAGCGGTCTTGCGAAGAACTACGGCCGCGAGGTCAAGATCAATCTCGTGGTCGACCCGAATCTCATCGGCGGCTTGCGGGTCCAGGTGGGTGACGATGTCATCGACGGCAGCGTCGCCAGCAAGCTCAAAGAACTCAGACTTCAACTCGCAGGTTAAGCGAGCCACAGCCCCGAAGCCCAATCGCTTCGCGAAGACAAGGAAACATGAATGGCAGACCTAACGATCAGCCCGGACGAGATCCGCGACGCACTGAAAGACTTCGTCAAGTCCTACGACCCATCGACCACCTCGAAGACGGAGGTCGGGTACGTCCTGGATGCCGCGGACGGCATCGCCCACGTGCAGGGGCTTCCGGGCGTCATGGCCAACGAGCTCATCCGCTTTGCCGACGGCACCCTTGGACTCGCCCAGAACCTCGATGAGAACGAGATCGGCGTGATCATCCTCGGTGAGTTCGCCGGCGTCGTCGAGGGACTCGAAGTCACCCGCACCGGCGAGGTGCTCTCGGTCCCGGTCGGCGACGCCTACCTCGGGCGTGTAGTCGACCCACTCGGCAACCCCATCGACGGTCTCGGAGAGATCAAGTCGGAAGGCCGCCGTGCCCTCGAGCTGCAGGCCCCGGGCGTCATGCAGCGCAAGTCGGTGCACGAGCCGATGCAGACCGGCATCAAGGCCATCGACGCCATGATCCCGATCGGCCGGGGACAGCGCCAGCTCATCATCGGTGACCGCCAGACGGGTAAGACCGCCATCGCGATCGACACGATCATCAACCAGAAGGCCAACTGGGAGTCCGGCGACACGAACAAGCAGGTGCGCTGCATCTACGTCGCCATCGGCCAGAAGGGCTCGACCATCGCTTCCGTGAAGGGCGCGCTCGAGGATGCCGGAGCGCTCGAGTACACCACCATCGTGGCCTCGCCGGCGTCCGACCCGGCCGGGTTCAAGTACCTCGCCCCCTACACAGGTTCCGCGATCGGGCAGCACTGGATGTACGGCGGCAAGCACGTCCTGATCATCTTCGACGACCTGTCGAAGCAGGCCGAGGCCTACCGCGCGGTCTCCCTCCTTCTTCGCCGCCCACCGGGGCGCGAGGCATACCCCGGCGACGTGTTCTACCTGCACTCGCGCCTGCTCGAGAGGTGCGCGAAGCTCTCCGATGAGCTTGGCGCCGGATCGATGACCGGGCTTCCGATCATCGAAACCAAGGCGAATGACGTCTCGGCGTACATCCCGACCAACGTGATCTCGATCACCGACGGCCAGATCTTCCTGCAGTCCGACCTCTTCAACTCGAACCAGCGTCCGGCGGTGGACGTCGGTATCTCGGTGTCCCGCGTCGGAGGCGATGCCCAGGTGAAGTCGATCAAGAAGGTCTAGGGAACCCTCAAGCTCGAGCTGGCCCAGTATCGCTCGCTCCAGGCCTTCGCGATGTTCGCCTCGGATCTCGACCCGACGAGCCGCCGCCAGCTGGCGCGCGGCGAGCGCCTCACCGAACTCCTGCGCCAGCCTCAGTACTCGCCATACCCGGTCGAGGAGCAGGTCGTCTCTATCTGGGCCGGCACCAACGGCAAGCTCGACGAGGTCGCGGTCGAAGACGTGCTGCGCTTCGAACGCGAACTGCTCGACTACCTTGGTCGCAATACCGAGGTGCTCGACACGCTTCGGGAGACCAACGTGCTGGACGACGACACGGCGAAGGCGCTCGACGAGAGTGTCGACAAATTCAAGCTCGAATTCCAGACCGGCGAGGGCAAGCCGCTCGCCTCGGTCGGGACCGAGCACTTCGACGAGATCGCACCGGAGCACATTGCCCAGGAGCAGATCGTCAAACAGAAGCGCTGACGAACTCATCCGCAGGAGCGGCCACGGCGCCGTTTCGACAGGTTCGGCGACCGAGACACGACTAGAAGAAAGACACAGGACATGGGAGCGCAACTTCGGGTCTACCGGCAGAAGATCAAGTCTGCCCAGACGACCAAGAAGATCACTCGGGCCATGGAGCTGATCTCCGCCTCGCGAATTCAGAAAGCGCAGGCGAGGGTGGCGGCATCCGTGCCATACTCGCGTGCGGTCACGCGTGCGGTCTCGGCCGTGGCGACGTTCTCGAACGTCGATCACATCCTCACTACCGAGCCCGAGAAGATCGAGCGCGCGGCCATCGTCATCTTCTCGTCCGACCGTGGCCTCGCCGGCGCTTTCAACGCAAACGTCCTCAAGGAGGCCGGCGAGCTTGATGCTCGCCTCCGCGGCCAGGGCAAGGACGTCATCCACTATCTGGTCGGTCGCAAGTCGGTCGCGTACTTCAACTTCCGCAAGCGCCCGATCGAGCAGTCCTGGGTCGGCGGCACCGATAACCCGGTGTTCGACGCGGCGCAGGAGGTCGGTGCCGCCCTCGTGGCCAAGTTCATCCAGCCCGCGAGCGAAGGCGGTGTGGACGAGATCCACATCGTCTACAACCGCTTCGTCAGCATGTTGACGCAGACGCCAGAGGTGGTGCGACTACTGCCGCTCGAAATCGTCGAGGGCCTGGAGGCCCCGGAGGACAACGAGGTGCTTCCGCTCTACGAATTCGAGCCGGAGGTGGACGACGTGCTCGACGCACTGCTCCCGGTCTATATCGAGAGCCGAATTTTCAACGCCATGCTCCAATCCGCGGCCAGCAAGCACGCGGCGACGCAGAAGGCGATGAAATCGGCGAGCGACAACGCCGACAAACTCATCACCGACTACACCAGGCTCGCGAACAACGCTCGCCAGTCCGAGATCACCCAGCAGATTTCCGAGATCGTCGGCGGCGCAGACGCCCTCTCGGTGAAGAACTAGAGACCCAAGAGAAGAGTAGAGAAGCCAATGACTACGACAGCCCCGTCGAAGAAGCCAGACGAGAAGAAGGATGCCGCGGACGAGACCGCGGTTGCCGGCATCGGGCGCATCGCCCGTGTCACCGGTCCGGTCGTCGACATCGAATTCCCGCACGACGCGATCCCCGGCATCTACAACGCGCTCAAGACGACCGTCACAATCGGCGAGCAGTCGAACGAGATTACTCTCGAGGTAGCCCAGCATCTCGGCGACGACCTCGTGCGTGCGATCGCACTCAAGCCGACCGACGGCCTCGTTCGCGGCCAGGAGGTGCGCGACACGGGAGGCCCGATCACCGTTCCCGTCGGGGACGCCACCAAGGGCAAGGTCTTCAACGTCATCGGCGAGGTGCTCAATGGCGAGCCGGGTGAGACCTTCGAGTTCGCGGACCGCTGGTCCATCCACCGCGAGCCGCCGCCCTTCGACCAGCTCGAGTCCAAGACGGAACTCTTCGAGACCGGAATCAAGGTCATCGACCTCCTCACGCCGTACGTGCTCGGCGGAAAGATCGGCCTCTTCGGCGGCGCGGGAGTCGGCAAGACCGTGCTCATCCAGGAGATGATCCAGCGCGTCGCCCAGGACCATGGTGGTGTGTCGGTGTTTGCCGGTGTCGGCGAGCGTACGCGTGAGGGTAACGACCTCATTTCCGAGATGGAGGAGGCCGGAGTCTTCGACAAGACCGCCCTCGTCTTCGGTCAGATGGACGAGCCGCCGGGGACGCGACTTCGCGTGGCCCTCTCGGCGCTGACCATGGCCGAGTATTTTCGCGACGTGCAGAACCAGGATGTGCTGCTCTTCATCGACAACATCTTCCGTTTCACGCAGGCCGGCTCGGAGGTTTCCACGCTTTTGGGACGCATGCCGAGCGCGGTGGGATACCAGCCGAACCTTGCGGATGAGATGGGCACGCTCCAGGAGCGCATCACCTCGACGCGCGGTCACTCGATCACCTCGCTGCAGGCCATTTACGTGCCCGCCGACGACTACACGGACCCGGCTCCTGCCACCACCTTCGCGCACCTCGATGCGACGACAGAACTGAGCCGCGAGATCGCATCGCAGGGACTCTACCCTGCAGTGGATCCGCTGACCTCGACCAGCCGCATCCTCGATCCTCGCTATCTTGGCGCCGACCACTACCGGGTGGCGACGAACGTCAAGGCGATCCTCCAGAAGAACAAGGAACTCCAGGAGATCATCGCCATCCTCGGCGTCGACGAGCTGTCAGAGGAAGACAAGATCACGGTCGCGCGTGCGCGCCGCATCCAGCAGTTCCTGTCGCAGAACACCTACATGGCGAAGAAGTTCACGGGTGTCGAGGGTTCGACGGTCCCGCTCAAGGACACCATCGAATCGTTTGACGCGATTGTGCGCGGCGACTTCGACCACGTCGCCACCCAGGCCTTCTTCAATGTCGGCTCGATCTCTGATGTCGAAGAGCAGTGGGCGAAGATCCAGAAGGAGAACGGCTAGAGATGGCCGAGCTCCAGGTGAGTGTCGTGTCGGCGGACCAGCAGGTCTGGGCCGGCACGGCATCGATGGTGGTCGCGCGCACGACCGAGGGCGAGATCGGCATTCTGCCAGGGCACGAACCGCTGCTCGCGATCCTTGCGGCCGGCGAAGTCCGGATCACCGATATCGGAGGCAGCGGCGTCAAGGCCAAGGCCGACGACGGCTTCCTCTCGGTTGAGCACGACACGGTCACGATCGTCGCACGGTACGCCGAACTGGTTCAGGGCTAGAGCGGCGTAGCTCGATGTTGATCGCAATGGCGGGGCTTCCGGCCGCCGGAAAAAGCACTATCGCCGAGGTGCTGGGTGGCCGGCTCAATGCGACGGTCGTATCGGTCGATCCCATCGAGTCCGCGATTCTCAGCGCGGGTATCGACAGCGACCAGCCGACCGGTCTCGCGGCCTACCTGGTGGCGGAGAAACTCGCCGAGTTCGTGCTGTCCTCCGGGCAGCACGTGATCGTCGACGCGGTCAACGCCGTGGAACCGGCTCGAGAGCAGTGGGTCAACCTGGCCAAGCGTGAGGGCGAGACGCTCCGATTCATCGAAGTGGTCTGTTCGGATGTCGAGCTTCACCGTGAGCGTCTGGAGACGCGCAACCGCAAGCTTCCCCATGTCGCTGAGCCGACCTGGCACGCCGTCGAGCAGAGCCTCGACGAGTACGACAGCTGGACCGGGCCGAGCGCGGTCGTAGCGCGCATCACCCTCGATTCCGTGAACCCGCTCGGGGTCAACGTCGAGGCCGCACTCGCCTTTCTCGCCATCTAGTGCTCGTCGTTCTGCCGCCGTCCGAGACCAAGCGGGACGGGGGAGCGGATGGCAGCTCGCTCGACCTGTCCCTGCTGAGCCATCCGGAACTTCGCGGGTCGCGGAGAGCGGTTCTCTCGTCGACAAGAAAGCTCTCGACCAATCTCGCGACGATGTCGGCCGCGTTGAAGCTGGGACCGAACCAGCGATTCGAACTGCTGCGCAACCGTGCGCTGACGACCTCGCCGACGATGCCGGCGATCGATCGATACACGGGCGTGCTGTACGACGCGTTGGCTGCCGACTCGCTTTCGGATGCCGCCCGCGCATTCGCGACGGACCATCTCGTCATCCAGTCAGCGCTGTTCGGACTGCTCGGCGCCTCTGATCCCGTGCCCGCGTATCGTCTGTCCCACGACTCGCGGTTGCCTGGCCTGTCGCTTCGATCGACATGGCGTGGGCCCGTCTCGAAGGTGCTCGCCGCTCACGATGGTCTCATCCTCGATCTCCGCTCGGAGGCCTACGTCTCGCTCGGCCCGGCACCCCGGCATCGAACCGACGTCTTTTATCTGCGTGTGGTTTCCGAAGGTACGGACGGAAGGCAGCGTGCCCTCAACCATTTCAACAAGAAGGGCAAGGGGGAGTTCACGAGAGCTCTGCTCGAATCTGGCTCCTCCTTCGACACCGTCGAATCGCTGCTCCGGTGGGCGACTGGCCAAGGAATGCGACTTTCGAGGGGCGCGGCGGGAGAACTCGACCTCGTAGTCTGAACTCATGGACCCCTACAACCCCAACGGACCGAGCGGCGGACCGGCGGCGGGGTTCGTCGCCGTCTTCGGAGCACTCCTCCTGATCAGCCTGCTCGTCGGCGTCGCCGTCTACGTCGTGACCGCGATCGCGCTATCGACCTTCTTCCGCAAGGTGGGCGTGAAGCCATGGATCGCGTGGGTACCGTTCTACAACACCTGGGTGCTTCTCGAGGTGGGCGGCCAGAGGGGCTGGCTCGCGCTCCTCTCGATCATTCCGTACGGTTCGATCGTCACCACGATCTTCCTCATTATCAGCATGTATCGCATCGGCATTGCCTTCCGCAAGCACGGGGGATTCGTCGTGCTCGGAGTGTTCCTGCCCTTCGTCTGGGCATTTATCCTCGGCAGCCGCGCGGAGGTCTACGAACCGCAGCTCATCACCTCGGCGGGATATCCGCCTCCTCTCGCCGGCTATGGCTCAGTCGTACCGAATTTCGCGAACGCCGAGCAACCGACCCCGGGATACGGCGCGCGGCCGTCGCCCTAGTGTGCCGACGGTCCAGGCGCGCGGATGTCACGCGCGCCAGCAGCCCTCGAGGTGGTCGTCGACCATGCCGGACGACTGCATCAACGCGTAGAGCGTCGTCGGCCCGACGAAGCGGAAACCCATTTTTCGCAGCGCCTTGCTCATCGCCGTCGATTCGTCGGTGACCGCCGGAATTTCTTCGAAGCTCTTTGGCGGATTGTCACGAGTGCTGGGTGCGAAGCTCCACATCAGCTCGTCGAGCGCACCCGGCTTCTCGCTCACCAGTTGGTGGATGATGCGGGCGTTCGAGATCGTCGCCTCGATCTTGGCGCGATTGCGGATGATTCCCGCATTCTGCATCAGCACGTCCGCATCGCCGATTGTGAGGTCGGCTACGCGTTCGATGTCGAAACCGTGGAACGCCTCACGGAAAGCCGGTCGCCGGCGAAGGATCGTGATCCAGGACAGCCCGGCCTGGAATCCCTCGAGGCTCAGTTTTTCGAACAGTGGGCGATCGCCGCGGAGTTCGACGCCCCATTCCTCGTCGTGATAGCGGCGGTACTCCTCGTCGTTCGTAGCCCACGCGCACCGCGCTCTGCCGTCGTCGCCGACGAGGATCTGGGGTCGCGCCTCTGTCATGCCGTGTGCCCGATGCCCTCGTGCTCGAGCAGCCAGACCTTGGTAGGGATGCCGTTGCCGCCGCTGTAGCCGGTGACCCTTTGGTCGGACGCGAGCACCCGATGGCAGGGGACGATGATCGGCACGGGATTCGCGCCAACCGCGCCGCCCACCGCACGACCGGCGGTCAAGCGGCCGGTCGACAGGCCGAGTTCGCCATAGGAGATGAACTCGCCGAAGTCGAGCTCGCTCAGCTTCGCCCAGACGGACCGTTGGAATTCCGTACCGACGAGTTTGACGGGTATGTCGAAGTCATGCCGTGTGCCCGCAAAGTACTCGTCGAGTTGCTCGGCCGCGCGGTCGAGCACCGGGTCGCTGTGTTCTTCGACGGTGTCGTGAGGGAGTCGGCCACTCCGTTCGATGGAAAGCGACGTCACAGCATCGCCGTCCCCCGTGAGTTCGAGGCGACCGATGGGACTGTCAAGCCGGCGAAGAAACGCCGGGTCGGAATCGATTGGGATGGTCATGATCCGACTGTAGCCGCGGCATCCGACATGACTCTGGCACTTTTCGGACATCCGGTACGGGACGAATCCACGAGAACTGTGGGGGAGAGGAATGCGCTTAGGCTTAAGTAATGGCTCAGATCGACTATCGCACCCTCGGCCCCTCAGGACTGGTCGTTTCGACCATCGGACTCGGCTGCAACAACTTCGGGCGAGCGGGGACCGTGACCGAATCCCAGGCCGGGACGGATGCCGTCATCGGCGCCGCGATCGACGCGGGCGTCACGCTGTTCGACACCGCCGACATCTACGGCTCGGAGCGGGGTCTCAGCGAGACGCTGATGGGCAATGCTCTCCGGGGACGCCGCAGCGACATCGTGCTCGCGACGAAGTTCGGAATGGACATGGCCGGGAAGAACGGCCCGGACTGGGGCGCCCGCGGTTCACGCCGCTACGTGCGTCTCGCCGTCGAGTCGTCACTCCGACGGCTGCAGACCGACTGGATCGATCTCTACCAGCTGCATGTCCCCGACGAGAGCACGCCGATAGAGGAGACCCTCTCAGTGCTCGACGACCTGATCACCGAGGGAAAGGTGCGCTACATCGGGCACTCGAATCTCAACGGATGGCAGATCGCCGATGCGGAATACCAGGCCGTGCTCGGCGCACATCCGCGCTTCGTCTCGGCCCAGAACGAGTACTCGCTGCTGGCGCGGAGCGCGGAGGCAGAGGTGCTGCCCGCGGTGAACGCTTACGGTCTCGGATTCCTTCCGTTCTTTCCGCTCTACAACGGCCTTTTCACCGGCAAGTTCAGCCGCTCCGGGGGTCCAGCCGACAGCCGCATCATGGCGCAGCGCCGATACCTCCTCGACAACGCTCCTTGGGACACGATCGAGCGGTACGAGACATTCTGCGCCGAGCGAGGTGTCAGCATGCTTGCCGCGACCTTCGCCTGGCTTCTGGCCCAGCCCGGCCTCACGAGCGTCATCGCGGGCGCGACCAGGCCGGAGCAGATCCTGCAGAACGTGCAAGCCGCCAGCGAGTGGGAGCCGACCGCAGCGGAGGTCGCCGAGATCTCCGAGCTGTTCACCAATCCGAGCTGACGCTGGTTCGACCTGGTTTACGGAAGCGTGAGCACGACCTTGCCGAGCAGGTGGCGCGACTCGAGCCGTTCATAGGCCGCTCGCACCTCGGCTAGCGGGTACGCCGCCGCGATGGGCATCACCACCTCGCCGCTCGCCACCAATTCGGCCAGCTCGGCCAGGCTCGCGGCGGTCTTTCCGCCTCCGCCGACCGCCTGGATGCCGTACAGCTCGACGCCGGCAGAGTACGCGACCGTGTTGATTCGTCCCGGTGCGACGCCTAGTTCGAGGCCGGCCTCAACCGTCTCCTGACCCGCACTGTCGATGACGGCGGTTATGCCCTGGGGGGCGGCCCCGCGAATCCGCTCGACCAGCCCCGGGCCGTATGTCACCGGCACGATGCCACGGGTGCGCAGGAACCCGTGATTGGCTTCGCTCGCAGTGCCGATCACGGTCGCTCCGGCGCGTATGGCGAGTTGCGCGCTGAACAGGCCGACGCCTCCGGCCACGCCGCCGACCAGGACGGTGTCACCCTTGCCCGGCGCCACGGCATCCGTCGCCCGTTTGGCGGTGTTGCCGACCAGCCCGATGCTTCCCGCTGACGGCCAGTCGAGGGCGGCGGGCTTGCGTGCGACGTGTGCGAAGGGCACGACAACGTAGTCCGCCTGTGCCGCGAAGCTGTTCCAGCCGAGCACCTCGTCGCCGACGCTCACGCCGGTGACCTCATGGCCTATCTCGTCGACCACTCCCGCGAATTCGTTGCCCTGGCCGCTCGGCAGAGCATGGCTCGGCATGTAGTCGGGGTCGGCGCGCACCTTGTAGTCGAAGGGGTTCAGGCCGGCCGCGCGCACCGCGACTCGCACCTGGCCGGGACCGGCGTGCGGCTCTGGCACCTCGACGATCTCGAGTACCTCTGGACCGCCGTGAGTGCTGTACTGGACTGCTCTGGACATGTTAGCTCCGTCTTCTGGTACTCGATTATTTCGCGATGTGCCGCCGACCCATCCGACCCGCCGTGAGATCCGGCAATTCGTGCTTCGGAACTCGATCGAAGGACAGATTGCCGGATCTCGGGCGGGGCCGACTCCAGCGACACACGACTCTCGCAGCGGATTCCGCCGTTGTGAGTGAGCACTCACTCCGGTACGCTGAATTCATGACCGAAGGCACGCGCCGCGCGAGCCCGCTCCCCGTGGAAGATCGCCGCGCGATGATCATCGAGGCCGTCATCCCGCTGCTCATCGAGCACGGACGCGGGGTGACGAGCCGCCAGATCGCCGAGAGCGCCGGGATCGCGGAGGGCACGATCTTCCGCGCCTTCGGCGACAAGGAGAGCCTCGTCCAGGCCGCGATCGAGAAGTATCTCGATCCTGTCGTGATGAGGGAAGGGCTCGAGGCGATCGATGCGGGCCTACCGCTCGCGGTGAAAATCCGCCGGATCATCGAGCTGATGCAGAGCCGATTCCAATACATCATGGGATTCATGGCCGCGCTCGGCGAGGTGGGGCGTCCTCCGGCCAGCAACACCCGCAAACAGTTCGCCGAATTCATCGACGAGATTCTCCAGCCCAACCTCGATCGACTGAACGTCCCTCCCACTCAGGTCGCGCAATACATCCGTCTTGTCGCCTTCGCATCGTCGATCACCGAGTTCAACCGCGGACACGAGTTCGACGCCGAAACCCTCACCTCCCTCATCATGAACGGAATCGCGGGGCAACCCAGCCACGCGGTTCTCGAACCACAGGAGACGCATGCTTCTTAAAATCCTCCGCCGGTATCTCCGGCCTCACGTCGGCCTCCTCGGCGGCGTGATCGTCTTCCAGCTGCTGCAGTCGATCGCGTCGTTGTATCTGCCCACGCTCAACGCCGACATCATCGACAACGGTGTCGCCAAGGGCGACACCGGCTATATCTTCCGAGTCGGCGCGGTCATGCTCGGCATCACGCTGCTGCAGATCGCCTGCTCGATCACCGCCGTCTATTTCGGCGCCAGGGTCGCGATGGCGATCGGGCGAGACCTGCGTGCGGCCGTCTTCCACCGTGTCGGTGAGTTCTCGGAGCGCGAGGTCACCCATTTCGGTGCACCTTCACTGATCACTCGGACGACCAACGACGTGCAGCAGGTGCAGATGCTGGTGCTGATGACGTGCACGCTGCTCGTCTCGGCGCCGATTCTGGCTGTCGGCGGAATCGTGCTCGCCCTGCAGCAGGATCTCCAACTCTCCTGGCTCATGGCGGTGAGCATCCCCGTTCTCATCATTCTCATCGGGCTGGTGATCACGCGGATGGTGCCGCAGTTCCGACTGATGCAACAGCGCATAGACAACATCAACCGGGTGCTCAGGGAGCAGCTCACCGGCATCCGCGTCGTTCGCGCTTTCGTGCGTGAGGATGTCGAGGTCGACCGATTCCGCACGGCGAATGACGATGTGACGCGCTCGGCGTTCAACGTGGGACGCCTGATGGCCCTCATGTTCCCGATCGTGATGCTGGTGCTCAACGTCTCGAGCGTCGCCGTGATCTGGTTCGGCTCGTTCCGGATCGGCGATGGCTCGATGCACGTCGGAACGCTCACCGCATTCCTCTCCTACCTCACGCAGATCCTCATGGCCGTGATGATGGCCACGTTCATGGCGATCATGATCCCGAGAGCATCCGTGAGCGCGGACCGCATCGGCGAGGTGCTCGACACGGAGTCGACGGTGCGTGCCGCGGAACACCCGGTGACGACGCTCCGCGAGACGGGAACTATCGCTTTCACCGACGTCGGATTCGCATACCCCGGGGCGGAACAGCCGGTGCTGAGCGACCTCAACTTCGCTGTTCCCGTCGGCAGGACCACCGCCGTCATCGGCAGCACGGGAGCCGGCAAGACGACGCTCATCAACCTGCTGCCGCGGCTGTTTGATGCGACCTCCGGTTCCGTGAGCGTCGATGGCGTGGACGTGAAGCAACTCGATCCCGACCTCCTGTGGAGCAGGATCGGCCTCGTACCGCAGAAGCCGTACCTGTTTTCCGGGACGGTCGCGAGCAACCTCCGCTACGGAAAGCCGGATGCCACGGACGAAGAACTGTGGGCCGCTCTCGAGATCGCCCAGGCGCGAGACTTCGTGTCCGAGATGTCCGAAGGACTCGAGGCGCCGATCTCGCAGGGTGGCACCAATGTCTCCGGTGGACAGCGCCAGCGCCTCGCGATCGCCCGCGCGCTGGTAAAGCGACCGGAAATCTACGTGTTCGACGACTCCTTCTCCGCCCTCGACCTCGCAACGGATGCCCGGCTCAGGCGAGCACTGAAGCGGGACGTCTCCGAGGCCACCATGATCATTGTCGCCCAGCGCATTTCGACCGTGATCGATGCCGATCAGATCCTCGTACTCGAGGACGGCAGGATCGTCGGCCAGGGCACGCACGAACAACTGCTCGAGACCTCTCCCACCTACATCGAGATCGTCGAGTCCCAGCTCACCGCGGAGGAGGCAGCATGAGCGAGAACACCGCGAGCCGCCCGGCCGCCCGCCCCCCGATGGGACGAGGACCATTCGGTGGCGCCGGAATGCCGGCCGAGAAGTCGATGAACTTCGGCCCGTCGGCCCGCCGTCTGGTCGGCCGCCTGCGGCCGGAGCGCGCGCGCATCGCGCTGGTGGTCCTGCTCACGGTGGTCAGTGTCGTCTTCAATGTGCTCGGCCCCCGCCTGCTCGGTCAGGCCATCAACCTGCTGCCCCTCACCTTCGGGGCGAAGATCGATTTTCTCGCCATCGGCACGGTGCTCATGTGGGTACTCGCGCTCTACATCCTGGCGTCGATATTCGGCTATCTGCAGGGACTCGTTCTCAACGGCGTCACGCAGCGCACGGTCTACCGGTTGCGCACGGAGGTGGAGGCAAAGATCCACCGACTGCCGCTCAGCTACTTCGATCGTACGCAGCGCGGCGAATTGCTCAGTCGAGTGACAAACGACATCGACAACGTCTCGCAGAGTCTCCAGCAGACGATGAGCCAGCTGCTCACCTCGCTGCTCACGGTGATCGGCGTGATTGTGATGATGTTCATCCTCTCGCCGTTGCTCGCGGTCATCGCGCTCGTCACGATCCCGCTGACGATCGGCATAACGACCGTGATCGCAAAGCGGTCGCAGAAGCTCTTCGTCGCCCAGTGGAAGCACACGGGAGAGCTCAACGGCCAGATCGAGGAGACCTTCACCGGGCACGCCCTGGTCAAGGTATTCGGCCGCCATCGCGAGGTCGAAGAGAAGTTCCGTGAGAAGAACGAGGAGCTGTTCGCGGCGAGCTTCGGCGCCCAGTTCGTCAGCGGCATCATCATGCCGGCGATGATGTTCGTCGGGAACCTCATCTATGTGGTGATCGCCGTGGTCGGCGGCCTCCTGGTCACCTCAGGAAGCATGCGGCTCGGCGACGTGTTCGCGTTCATCCAGTACTCCCGCCAATTCACCCAGCCCCTCACGCAGCTCGGTTCCATGGCGAACCTGCTCCAGTCCGGCGTAGCCTCGGCCGAGCGCGTGTTCGCGCTTCTCGACGCGGACGAGCAGTCCCCGGATCCCTCGCAGGCACAGACTCCCGGCGCCACAACTCGTGGTCGCCTGGCCTTCGAAGACGTGTCGTTCCGCTACAGCGACGACAAGCCGCTCATCGACGGTCTCAGCCTGGTCGCAGAACCGGGCCAAACAGTCGCGATCGTCGGTCCGACGGGCGCGGGCAAGACGACGCTCGTCAACCTCATGATGCGGTTCTACGAACTGGATGACGGTCGCATCACGCTCGACGGCGTCGATACCGCGACAATGACCAGGGACGATCTGCGCTCCCGGATGGGGATGGTGCTGCAGGACACCTGGCTCTTCGGCGGAACCATCCGCGACAATATCGCCTACGGGCGGCCGGATGCCACGGAAGAGGAGATCCTCGAGGCGGCGCAATCCACCTACGTCGACCGCTTCGTGCACTCCCTGCCCGATGGCTACGACACCGTGCTCGACGACGAGGCTTCGAACGTGAGCGCGGGCGAGAAGCAGCTGCTCACGATCGCGCGCGCGTTCCTGGCCCGACCGAGCGTGCTCATCCTCGATGAGGCAACGAGCTCCGTCGACACCCGCACGGAGGTGCTCGTGCAGAAGGCCATGAAGGCGTTGCGCTCCGATCGCACGAGCTTCGTGATCGCCCATCGTCTTTCGACGATCAGGGACGCCGATCTCATCCTCGTGATGGAATCGGGAAGCATCGTCGAGCAGGGCACGCACACCGAGCTGCTGGCGGCGGAGGGGGCGTACTTCCGTCTCTACAACGCGCAGTTCGCCGCCCCGGTGAGCGAAGAGGTGTAGTTCTTCGCGGCTAGTGACCGGTGAGCGGCCCCATCATCCTCGCGGCGAGTGAGCGGCGGCGAGTCAGTCGTTCCTCGGCATCGGCGATGCCCATGGCCGCCGTGCCGAGGTTGGCGCCGAGGAAGCGCAGCGGCTCCGGTTCCCAGCTCGGCGAGCGGTGGTTCGCCCACGGCAGTCTGCTGAGATCGGTGTCGCGTCGCAGGATGAGGTCGCGCAGGGTGCGGCCGGCGAGGTTGGTGGTGCTCAGCCCGTCACCGACGTAGCCGCCGGCTCGCGCGATCCCGGTGGCCGGGTCAAAGCTCGCCGTCGCGTGCCAGTCTCGCGGAACGCCCAACGGACCTCCCCAGCGATGCGTGACCGCGACATCCTTCGCGGCGGGGAAGATCTCTCCGAGGGTTCGCCGAAGGTGGTCGAAGACGCGCGGAACCCGGTCATAGTCAGAGCGGATGCTACTGCCCCAGTGATAGCGCGCCCCTCGGCCACCGACGGCGAAGCGATTGTCTGCCGTGCGCTGTCCGTAGACCAGCAGATGCCGGAAGTCGGTGAAGGTCTGTCCGTGAGCGATGCCGATCTCGTCCCAGGTCGTGTCGCTGAGAGGCTCGGTCGCGATCATGAGCGAGTAGAGCGGCAGCACGCTCCGATGCGTCTTCGGCAGAATCGCGCCGTAGCCCTCCGTGGCGATCACGATGGTGTGCGCTCCGACGGTGCCGCGGTTCGTGCTGACGCGGTGCGGTTGCCAGTCGAGCACCTCGGTGTCCTCGTAGATCGTGACACCGACACGCTCCACCGCTCGGGCGAGCCCACGCACGAGCTTCGCGGGCTGGACTCGTGCACAGGCCGCGTCGAAGGTCGCGGCCAGGGCGCCGCTCGCCCCGGCGGGCGCGTCGATGAGCGCGATCCGGTCGACGCCGTAGCGGGCGGCCTCTTCGATCTCCGCGCGTGCGGCATCAAGCTGCACGGTGCTTCGCGCCAGGGTCAGGGTGCCACCCTTGACGAAGTCGCAGTCGATGCCTTCGTCGGCGGCGACTCCGCCGACCTCGTCGACCGTTTCGACCATGGCCCGTCGCATGGCGATGGCGGCGTCGAGCCCGTGCCGCCGCTCGAGGGACCGGGCGGAAGCGGGAAAGAGCGCAGAGCACCAGCCGCCGTTGCGGCCAGAAGCGCCGAAGCCCGCGATGTGCTTCTCCAACACCGCGATGGTGAGACGAGGGTCGGCCTGCGCGAGGTAGTAGGCGGTCCAGAGGCCGGTCAGGCCGCCGCCGATGATCGCGACGTCGACGTCGACATCGCCCGGAAGCGCCGCGCGCCGCACCAGGTCATCCCTCCCGGACTCTGCGATCGAGTCGAACCAGAAGCTCAGGTCGCGGTAACTGTTCATCGGGGGCTCCTCCGGGGCGCTGTGCGGGCTGTGGAGTGTGTGCTCCCGTTGTGCAGGACGGTGGTGCGAGGCGTCTTGCACAACGGGAGGGTTGCCGGTGGATCGCTGGCCTCAGCGTGGGGTTAGAGTCTCGTCCATGCCTCGGTCAGCACCCCGCGGAGAATGCCCTCGATCTCGTCGAACTCCTTCGGGCCGACCGTGAGCGGGGGGGCGAGTTGCACGACCGGGTCGCCGCGGTCGTCGGCGCGGCAGTAGAGCCCAGCATCGAAGAGCGCCTTCGAGAGGAACCCGCGGAGCAGGCGCTCTGACTCGTCGTCGTCGAAGGTCTCCTTCGTCGCCTTGTCTTTGACCAGTTCGATCCCGTAGAAGTAGCCATCCCCGCGTACGTCGCCCACGATCGGTAGATCGAGCAGCTTCTCGAGCGTCGCGCGGAAGATCGGCGCGTTCTCGCGCACGTTCTCAAGCAGCTTCTCCTCCTCGAAGATATCGAGGTTGGCGAGGGCGACGGCCGAGGACACCGGGTGGCCGCCGAAGGTATAGCCATGATAGAACGAGGTCTGCCCGTGCTTGAAGGGTTCGTAGATCTTCTCGCTCACGATGGTCGCGCCGATCGGGGAGTAGCCGCTCGTCATCCCCTTCGCGCAGGTGATCATGTCGGGCTCGAAGCCGTAGGTGGTCGAGGCGAACATGTTGCCGATGCGACCGAAGCCCGTGATGACCTCGTCGGCGACGAGCAGCACATCGTACTGGTCGCAGATCTCGCGAACACGCTTGAAGTAGCCGGGCGGAGGCGGGAAGCATCCGCCGCTGTTCTGAACGGGCTCGAGGAAGACCGCGGCGACGGTTTCCGCGCCCTCGAATTGAATCATCTCCTCGATGCGGTTCGCCGCCCAGAGCCCGAAGGCCTCAAGGTCGTCGCCGTGTTCGGGAGCGCGGTAGAAGTTGGTATTGGGCACCCGGAAGCCACCCGGAGTGATGGGCTCGAACATCTCCTTCATGGCGGGGATGCCGGTGATGGCGAGGGCACCCTGAGGTGTGCCGTGGTAGGCGACGGCGCGTGAGATGACCTTGTGCTTGGTCGGACGACCCTGCAGCTTCCAGTAGTACTTGGCGAGCTTGAAGGCGGTCTCGACAGCCTCGCCGCCGCCCGTCGAGAAGAAGACGCGGTTCAGGTCGCCGGGAGCATGCGACGCGAGTCGATCGGCCAGTTCGATGGCATTCGGATGCGCGTAGGACCAGATGGGAAAGAAGGCCAGCTCTTCCGCCTGTTTGGCCGCAACCTCGGCAAGACGCCTGCGGCCGTGGCCGGCGTTCACGACGAAGAGCCCGCTCAGGCCGTCGAAGTACTTCTTGCCCCGGCTGTCCCAGATGTGGTGTCCGTCGCCCTTGACGATGATGGGCACACCGTGCCCGTCCTCCATCACGGACTGGCGGGCGAAGTGCATCCAGAGGTGGTCTTTCGCCTTTTGCTGGAGGTCCGCGTCGTCATAGCGGCCGCCGGAGGTCTCGACGGAAGTTGGCATGGTCATGGTTATCTCGTTCCCCAGTTGTAGAACTGCTTCTGCAGCTTCAGGTAGACAAAGGTCTCGGTCGACTGGACGCCCGGGATCCCGCGGATTTCTTTGTTGAGCAGATCAATGAGGTCTTCGTCGTTCTCGCAGACGACTTCGGCGAGGATGTCGAAGCTGCCGGCCGTCAGCACCACGTAGTCGACCGCGGGGATGTGGCCGAGCGTCTCAGCGACGGTCGTCGTGTCCCCGGTGACGCGGATCCCGATCATGGCCTGACGATAGAAGCCGAGCTGCATGGGGTCGGTGACGGCGACCACCTGCATGACCCCGGAGTCCGTGAGTTTCTGCACCCTCTGTCGCACCGCGGCTTCACTCAGCCCGACAGCCTTGCCGATTTCGGCATAGCTTCGCCGACCATCGGCCTGGAGTTGCTCGATGATCGCTTTCGACACTTCGTCGAGTTGTACAGGCTTAGCGTTCGCGCTCATACCGTGATTCTGTCAGTGGACCGGGGGAGTCACAAGCGAATCCGCATCTCTCGGCGTGTTTCGCGACGGAATCGGTAGCAGGCAACTCTGGCGTGGGTGCTGCTCGCTGGCTATGTTGGGAGCATGAGCGCAGCTGAACTCCGCAACTTCATCAACGGTGAGTACGTCGACGCCCGGTCGGCGGCGGCCTTCGACCTGATCGACCCGGCCACCGAGGAGACCTACGGCTCTTCGCCCGTCTCGAGCGCTGCCGATGTCGACGCAGCCTTCGCGGCCGCGGCCGCGGCCTTCGAGGAGTGGGGCGACACCACGCCAGCCGAACGGCAGCTGGCACTCTTCCGTATCGCCGATGCCATGGAGGCTCGCGCTGAAGAGTTCGCCGATGTCGAATCGAAGGACACGGGCAAGCCGCGCGCGTCCCTCGTCGCCGACGAGATCATGCTCTCCGTCGACCAGATCCGGTTCTTCGCCGGGGAGGCTCGGCACCTCAGCGGGATGGCGAGTGGCGAGTACATGAAGGACCACACCTCGCAGATCCGCCGCGAGCCGATCGGAGTGATCGGGCAGGTCACCCCGTGGAACTACCCGCTCAACATGGCGGTCTGGAAGTTCGCGCCGGCGATCGCCGCCGGCAACACCACCGTACTCAAACCGAGCGACACGACCCCCTCATCCAGCCTCTTGCTCGCGGAGGTCGCGGCGGAGTTCCTCCCGAAGGGCGTGCTGAACGTGATCACCGGCGATCGCACGACGGGCGCTGCGATGATCGAACACAGGACGCCGCAGATGGTCTCGATCACCGGGTCGGTGCGGGCGGGCATGGAGGTCGCGAGGTCCGCGGCCAGCGACCTCAAGCGCGTGCATCTCGAGCTCGGCGGCAAGGCGCCGGTCATCGTCTTCGACGACGCCGACATCCCTTCCGCCGTCGAAGGGATAGCGACGGCCGGCTATTTCAACGCGGGCCAGGACTGCACGGCCGCGACGCGCGTGCTCGTGCAGGCGGGCATCCACGACGAGTTCGTCGCAGCGCTGGCCGCCTACGCGAAGGAGAACGCGAAAACGGGAGCACCGCGCGAGACCGACATCCTCTTCGGGCCGGTCAACAACAGCAACCAGCTCGCGCAGGTGCAGGGCTTCATCGAAAGGTTGCCCGACAATGCGGTGCTCGAGCTCGGCGGGCATCGCCAGGGCGACAGAGGCTACTTCCATGAGGCGACGATCGTCTCAGGCCTGAAGCAGACGGATGACGCGATCCAGAACGAGATCTTCGGCCCGGTGATCACCGTCCAGAAGTTCGGCGACGAGGCGCAGGCGCTCGAGTGGGCGAACGGCGTGCAGTACGGACTGTCATCCAGTGTCTGGACTCAGAATCACGGCCGCGCGATGCGTTTCGCCAAGCGTCTCGATTTCGGCTGCGTGTGGATCAACACCCACATTCCACTCGTTGCCGAAATGCCCCACGGCGGGTTCAAGCATTCCGGCTACGGCAAGGACCTGTCGTCGTACGGTTTCGAGGACTACACGCGTGTGAAGCACGTCATGAGTTTTATCGGCGAATAGTCGACAATGGTCCCCATGGAACCGGTCGAGAGCGAGGACACCCTCGTCAGGCGCGCGGCGCCGTCTATCGCGGACCCGGGGATACCCCACGACGACACGATCGTCCGCGAGGCGCCGCCGATCGTGTCCCCGCCGACCGCAATGACCTCGCCACCTCGCGCGGAGCCGGCGTCCAGCAGCTTCCATAGTTTTCGAGTCAACACGCACGAGCCCATCTCGCTCGACATCCCGGCGCTCCTCGGTCGCAGACCGGTGGTCCCGCGCATCTCGACCGGAAGACCGCCCCGGCTCGTGCGGGTGCCCTCGCCGCTGCACGAGGTCTCGAGCACTCACCTCGAACTTCGCCAGCACGGCAACAGCGTTGTGGTAACCGACCTGAAGTCGACGAACGGGACCCTCGTGACGATCCCGGGCGCATCGCCGCTAAAACTCCGGCAGGGCGAGTCGGTTGTGGTGTCATCTGGCACAGTAGTGGATATTGGTGACGGTAATATCGTCGAGATTCTGCCGATTCAGCGCTTGCGGCCACCGAGTCTCTGAATTCCGCCCCGGCGAAAGGTCCCCGTGACTCAGATTGGCAGCACTGCCGGCGAACTGTCGATCTCGGTTCCCGGACGTCCGGAAATCGTGCTCTCCATCGCCTGGGGCGCAGCGACCGACACCGGGCACAAGCGGAGCCATAACGAGGACAGCTTCGTGGCCAAGTCACCGATCTTCGCGGTGGCCGACGGAATGGGCGGACATTCCGCGGGCGACATCGCCAGCGCCGCTGTGGTCACTCGCCTCGCCGAGATCATTTCCGCCGACTTCACCGAGGCCGATTCGATCGAGCAGGGACTGCGCACCGCGACCGTCGACATCGGCCGCGCCGCCGACGAAAAGGAGCTCGGCGTAGGAACGACCGTCACCGGTGCAGCGCTCACTCTGCAGGATGGCGACCCGTGCTGGATCGTGTTCAACGTCGGGGACTCCCGCGTGTACATGTTCGAGCACAACGAACTCATCCAGGTCTCCGTCGATCACTCCGTCGTGCAGGAGCTCGTCGACTCCGGCATCATCCGTGCCGAGGATGCTGAGTCGCATCCCGACAGCAATGTCATCACGCGAGCGGTCGGCTTCAACGCGGAGCCGATGCCCGACTACTGGATGGTCCCGGTGCGCAAGGGTGTTCGGCTCCTGCTCTGTTCCGACGGCCTGACCAAGGAACTCGACAGGGAGCGAATCCGGCTTCACCTCGCCGCCGGCTTGACTCCAGCCGAAACCGCGCAGGCCCTGGTGGATGCGGCTCTCGCGGCAGGCGGCAGGGACAACGTCACCACGATCGTCGTCGATGTGGTCGATTCGACGGGTGGCTTCGATCTGGATCACACGATTCCGCGCGGGGGTCCGGTGTCGCCCCGGCGATGATCGTGCCCCCCAAAGAGGGGCCAAAACAGGGCCGTGATCAGCGGATTTGCTCGGCGGGGCGCTTCGGCCCCATGCCTACAATGGGACACCGGGTGCTGCGCTCTTTCTGAGCGCCGTACTGGCCCGGCCACTCAGACGAGGGGGCAGCATGGCACGTCGACTACCGTCGCAGCCCCCCGTGCTGCCCGGTTTCTCCACCATTCGCATTCTGGGCTCCGGTGGTTTCGCGGATGTCTTCCTCTACGAGCAGAATATGCCGCGACGCCAGGTTGCGGTGAAAGTCATGTTGAGCGAGATCGTCAACGACCAGGTCCGCCAGATGTTCCAGGCCGAGGCCAATCTCATGGCCCAGCTGAGCGCGCACCCCTCGATCCTCACCGTGTACCAGGCGAGCGTGTCATCCGACGGTCGTCCCTATCTCGTCATGGAACTGTGCTCCTCGGCACTCAGTGAGCGATACCGTCGCGAACGCATTCCGGTGCCGGAGATCCTGCGCATCGCGGTCAAGATCGGCAGCGCGATCGAGACGGCTCATCGCGCCGGAGTGCTGCATCGCGACATCAAGCCGTCGAATATCCTGCTTACCGCCTATGGGCATCCGGTGCTCTCCGACTTCGGTATCGCGTCGACGCTGAGCGAGGCGGACACCCACGAATCGGTCGGCCTGTCGATCCCGTGGTCCGCGCCGGAAGTGCTGATGGATGAGACGCCCGGGAGCATCGAGTCCGAGATCTGGTCCCTCGCCGCGACCGTGTACTCGCTCCTGGCCGGTCGCTCGCCCTTCGAGATCCCCGGGGAGTCCAACAAGTCGACCGACCTCATCTCCCGTATCAACCGCGCGAAGGTGCAGCCCATCGGGCGTTCTGACGTGCCCCCGAGCCTCGAGAGGGTGCTGCAGAAGGCGATGTCGCGCAAGCCGGAAATGCGGCCTCTGAGCGTGCTCGAGCTGATTCGGGAATTCCAGGCGATCGAGACCGAACTCGGTGTCCCGCAGACGGCCATCGAGGTCGCGATGGACGATTGGGCTCTCGCGACGGTCTCCGATCTCGAGGACCGCACCCGCATTCGTGCCGTGGCCGGTGCAGCGGTACCGGTCAGAAACCGACGTCGAAGGCGCCTGCCGCCCGGCACCTACTCGCCTGTCGGCACCGTTCTGCGACAGAGCGCCGGAGGCCCGCAGAGCGGCGGGACATCCCCGATCGCGCAGAGCAGGGGGATGCAGGCGCTCGCCTGGGTGCTCGTCGCCAGTGCCGCGCTCGTCATCGGCCTCGGCGCCACGGCGACGCTCGTTCTCATCAAGGCCAATACGGACGTCATTCCCAAGGTCACCGACATCTCTGCCGCGACCTCCGCCGACGCGGTCACCTTCAGCTGGAGCGATCCGGGGCTCAGGTCGAGCGACTCTTACCAGATCACCACGGGGGCTGGAGGCTCAAGCATCCAGCGCGCCGCCGCGTACCGGGTCGACGCGAAGGCCGGCGACCGAGTATGTATCACGGTGACCGTGAACCGCCAGGGGAAGACGGGTGACCCGAGCGGTGAGAAGTGCGTGAATTTCGGTGGATGATGGTCGCTCGTGATTAGACAGTGGCTCGGAGCTCACAAATCACTCGTCGCCACTGCGACGAGCGGCTCTGTGATCGCCGCGCTACTGGCGACCGTCGCGATCGTCTCGACCGGGTACACCGCCCAGCGGCTCAACCTCAACGACGGCTCGATCTGGGTTCCCAACGGCACGAGCCAGGTCATCGGGCGGGCCAACACGCAGGTGCTCGAACTCAACACCGTCGTCGCGTCGACGGGTGCGGACATCGGGGTGATCCAGAGCGGATCGACCGTGCTGCTCTTCGACCACACCAACAGCAAGGTCGACGTCGTGGACGCCGCGACCGCAAAGGTGCTCGAAAGCGTCCCGCTGCCACCGCAGGACCCGCAACTCATGCTCGCTGGCGACAACGTCGTGGTTGGTTCCGGCGCGACGGGGGAGTTCTGGATCACGCCGCTCTCCGAGCTGAGCAAGTTCAACGCGCAGTCGCAGCCCACGCTGAGCCTCGGGGCTCATTCCGTGACGAGCATCACGCCGGATGGCATGCTCTTCGTGTATTCGGCGGATGCCCACGAGGTGTATCGCATCGGTGCCGCGCACTCGGATACGGTGGCCCAGACGAGCAGGGCGAACATTGGCGGCGCGAGCGCGAAGGTCGCGATCAGCTCCGTGGCGGGCCACTGGATCCTGCTCGATTCGGTCAGTCGCACTGTCCTGACCGAGAGCGGAACGACCAACCTCTCGAGACTGATCTCGGCGACGGACAGCCCGGTACTCCAGAACGCGGCGACGACGGGCGACAGCATGCTGATCGGATACGCGCGGGGCCTTCTTCGTGTGCCTCTGTCCGGCGGCAATCCCTCCTCCGTCGTCACCGGTCAGGCCGGCGTCGCGGCGGCGCCCGTGGTCGCGGGGGGTTGCGAACTGGCGGCATGGTCCGGCGGATCGGCGTGGAAGCAGTGTGGCCCGGCGACCGCCAAGCGTCTTGCACTCAAATCGGTCCCGATCACGGCGACGCGCCTGGCATTCGTCTCGAACGGCGACCAGGTGGTGCTCAACGATCCGCACGGTGGTGCAACCTGGGCCGTGCAGCAAAACGGCGAGCTCATCAACAACTGGTCGGATCTCATCACGGTGCGCAACGACCAGCAGAAGGTGGTCCAGCAGAACGAAGACACGCCGCCGAATTACCAGAAGACCCAACTTCCTCCCGTCGCGGTCAATGACGCCTTCGGTGCTCGTCCCGGTCGCACCAGCGTGCTTCCTGTGCTGCTCAACGACTTCGATCCGAATGGCGATGTTCTGGTCATCACGGATGTCACCGCGATCGACAGCACGATCGGCCACCTCGACATCATCAACAATCGCCAACAGCTGCAACTGACGCTGGCTCCGACGGCGACAGGATCCCTCTCGTTCGGCTATTCCATCAGCGACGGACGCGGCGGCACCGCGAGCGCGACAGTAACCGTCACGGTGCGGCATCCGTGGGAGAACTCGCCGCCTCAGCAGGTGCGACAGAGCAAGGCACTCGTGGTCGCGGGCGGCCGGGTCACGACGTCCGTCGTGGGCGACTGGGTCGATCCGGACGGCGACCCGTTCTATCTCGCTTCGGCGGCCACCACCGCCCCCGACGGTGTCAGCTACAGGCCAGAGGGAAGCGTGGTCTTCACCGAGAACGGCGGCTCTGGCGGCCTGCGATCAGTCGCCCTCGTCATGTCAGATGGCCTCGCCCAGGGCACGGGAAGCCTCACGGTCACCGTCAAACCGGCCGGACAGGTTCCTATCATCGCCGATCCCTTCGTCGTTCTCGCCTATGCGGGGCAGGACGTAACGGTGAGCCCGCTCGATCACGTTCGCGGGGGCACGGGCAGCCTGCGCCTCACCAGCGTGCCGGCCAAGACCGCCGCGACGATCACCACGAGTCTCGAGACGGGCACCTTCCGCTTTTCCAGCGATCAGATCGGAACCCATTACCTCGACTACGTCGTGAACGACGGCGCGCAGACAGCGACGGGCCAGGTGCGAATCGAAGTCGCCGCGCCGCCGGACGTGAATAGCAAGCCGATCACGATACCGAAGACGATCTTCGTCAAATCGCTCAGCAGCCAGACGATCGACGTCGCTTCGACGGACAGCGATCCCGCCGGTGGAGTCCTCCTGGTCACCGGCGTCTACAACGTGCCGGCGAACTCCGGCGTGCAGGCCGATGTGATCGAACAGCGGGCGATCAGAGTGACCCTCACCGCGCCGCTCGACGGGAAAACGGTCGCGTTCAACTATCGGATCAGCAACGGTCTTGCCGACGCCGAGGGAGTGGTCACGGTCATCGAGATCCCGCGTCCGGCTCAACTGCAACCCCCGATCGCTAACGATGACGCGGTCACGGTGCGCGTCGGCGACGCCATCAATATCCCGGTGCTCAACAACGACGTGCAACCGGACGGTGAGCCGCTCACTCTCAACCCCCAGCTTTCCACGACCCTCAGTGGCGACTCCGGGCTACTCTTCACCTCTGGGAACGTGCTGCGGTATCTGGCTCCGCAGAAGCCGGGCGACTTCACCGCCATCTACTCGATCTCCGATCCGAGCGGACAGGTCGCCCAGGCCCAGGTGAAGATCTCGGTGCGCGAGGCCGTGCTGGCGACGAACAACCCGCCCGTACCCGTCACCGTCGTCTCGCGCGTGCTCGCGGGCCAGAAGGTGCGTATCTCCATCCCGTTGACCGGCATCGATCCCGACGGCGATTCCGTGCAGTTCCTGGGACAGGCCACCAACCCGCAGAAGGGTTCCGTCGTCAGCGTCGGCCCCGACTATATCGACTATCAGGCCGGGGGATACTCTGCGGGCACGGACAGCTTCACCTATACGGTCATCGACAGCCTCGGCGCGCGCGCCACCGGTCTCATACGTGTCGGCATCAGCCCGAAACTCGGTGGCGCGCAGAATCCGATCGCCGTCGCGGACGAGGCCACGATTCGGCCGGGCGGAACCGTGTCTGTGCAGGTTCTCGCCAATGACTCCGACCCCAATGGCGGCACGCTGAAGGTCATCAAGGTGCAGCCGAATTCGAAAGACACAGTTGCCACGATCGTCGGAGACATCGTGAAGGTCACCCCGCCGGCCAAACCAGGACAATATGGCCTCGTCTACACGATCGAGAATGAATTCGGCGGCACGAGTTCGAATTTCATCACTGTGACGGTGGCAGCAGACGCGCCGCGGGCGCGCCCCGTCGTGAGCGACACCGTGCTGACCCTCACGGATATCCTCGGCAGGAACGCGATCGACGTGAATGTGCTGAAGAACGTGTTCTTCGCGGACGGCGATGTTGGCACGCTGAAGGTGGCGCTGCTGCCCAATTACAGCTCGTCGGCGACCGTGACAAGCGACAAGCGCATTCACGTCACGATCGAGAACAAGAGACAGATCATTCCCTTCGCGGTCGCCAATCCAGACGATTCGAGCGTGGTCTCGTACGCCTTCGTCTGGGTCCCGGGGCTCGACGACGCCCTCCCTCAGGTGAACCGCAAGGCCCCGCCGCTGTCCGTGCCGAGCGAGTCGCAGCTCACCATCGACCTCGGCAACTATGTCGTGGCGATCGGTGGCAAGAGCGTGCGCCTGACGGGTACGGCGAGCGTAGCGGCAACGCACTCCAACGGCGACGCCCTCGTGGTCAACGACCACACGCTGCGCTTCACCTCGGCGGACAAGTACTTCGGACCGGCATCCATTTCGTTCCAGGTCACGGATGGCACCTCCGCGACAGACCCGAACGGGCGCGTCGCCACGCTCGTGCTCCCGATCAACGTGACTCCGCGCGCAAACCAGCCGCCGGTGTTCGTCGGTGGTTCGATCGACTTTGAGCCTGGGCAGTCCAAGGAGTTGGACCTCGTGAAGCTCACGAACTACCCATATCCGGTCGACGTGGCCGAGTTGGCGTATGCGGTGCTTACCCCGCTTCCGCAGGGATTCACCTACAGCATCAGCGGCCAGAAGCTGACCCTTCGGGCGAACGAGGACGCGCCGAAGGGCTCGACGAGCGCCATCACGCTCGGAGTGAGGGACGCGATCGCGAGTGGCCAGTCGGGGCGGATCCAGCTCAGCGTGGTTGCGTCGAGCCGACCGCTGGCAATGCCGGCCCCGGACTCGGTGCTCGCGCCTCGCGGTCAGACGACCACGGTCGACGTGCTGGCAAACGACGAAGCCACCAATCCCTTCCCCGGCAAGCCGCTCAAGGTCATCGCGATCCGGGGGCTCGGCGGTGGCAGCCTCCCGGCCGGACTGACGATCACGCCGAGCTCGGACAACCAGCGGCTCACCGTGACCGCGGCCTCGACGACCGTCCCGGGCGATACCGCGCTGCAGTACCAGGTCGCCGATGCGACCGGCGATCCGGACAGATACGTCTGGGGGTCGGTCACGGTCTCTGTGCAGGACAGGCCCGACCCGGTCACAGCCGTTCAAATCGCAGCCTTCGGCAACAAGACGCTGACCGTTCGCTGGACCCCTGGGCTGTCGAATAATTCTCCGATCACGAGCTACGACGTGCTCACGTACTCTTCTTCGTCGCTCCAACTCCTGTCAACCACGTCCTGTGCGGCGACGATCTGCGACATCGCGACGCCGGGCAACGGTCCGAACAATTCCGTGCAGATCCGCGTCGTCGCCAAGAACGCGATCGGGGCCTCCGATCCTGCTGCGTTCGCGTCCACCGTATGGTCCGACGTGATTCCTCCCGCGCCATCGATCGTGAACGCCGCGCCGCTCGACGGCGGTCTGCGACTGACCTGGAGCGCCGTCAGCACGCCGTCGGGCGGCAGTCCGGTCACCAGCTATCACGTGACCGCCGGGGCGATCGCGGCGGACTTCGACGCGACCAACTGCCAGGCTTCGAGTTGCACCCTCGACCTGAACGGTCTCAGCAACGGGCAGGCGGTCGCGGTCTCGGTGAGCGCGCGTAACTCTGCCTATGCCCCATTGGCGGTCTGGAACTCCGGCACGACGAGCGGAACGCCGGCTGGGCCGCCGATCGCGGTCGGTGCGCCGAGCGCCACGGCGACCGACAGCACGATCGACGTGAGCTGGGCCGGAACCTTCGCCGACAATGGCCGCCCGATCACCGGATATACCGCCGTGGTCTACACGGGCACCGCACCGACCTGCCAGGCCCCGAATCCGTCGGGGTCGACCGCACAGTCCACCGGCACCGGAACCTCGACGACGTTCACCGGCCTGTCGAACGATCGCAGTTACTCCGTGATCGTTTTGGCATCGAACAGCCAAGGCTGCTCGGCGAGTGCCGCTGTGGCCGCCTACACGACCCCCGGCGTCGTGACCGCCGTCAGCGTTTCCGGACCGAACCGCAACGGCGCCACCTGGGACTATTCGCTCAACGGGGCCGCGATCGGCGGGAACAACCTGACCAACAACTACAGCTTCTATTACCGGCTCCTGGGATCGAATGTGCCGTCGACCCAGTACGGTCCCGTCGCGTTCGGCGCCCTGCTCACGGCAGATGGCCAGCAGTATGGTCACGACATCTCCGTGCAGGTGCGCGCCTGCCGCAGCTATGCGGGGGCAGGATTGATCTGCCAGTCTGGCTGGTCCGGGTCCTTTGCCGTCGGCGTACCCGTCGATCCTCGCGTCGGCACGGTCAGCTTCGTGTCCGACGGGAACGGGCTCGATGCGAGCGGTACCTTCAGCTGGCTCTCGCCACCGACGGGCTACGAGAACGTACAGTACTCGTGCGGGGATGACGCCAGGTTCACCGACATGGGTGCCACTCTGCAGTGCCACGCCACCGCGGTTCTCGGCGCGCCGACGCTGAGGATCCGGGTCATCGCGAACGGCGGACATTCTTATGACATCACGTACGATCAGGCCGGCAATGTCCAGTAGCGTGCAGACGGACCGAACCACACGAGAGGCACCCGCAATGACGATGACGCCCGAGCAGGCCACCTGGTTCTCCGACATCTTCAATCGCCTTGTCGCGAACGTCGAACATGTGCTCCTCGGCAAGACCTTCGTCATCAAGCTCTCATTCACCGCGCTGCTCAGCGAGGGACACCTCCTGCTCGAGGACTTTCCCGGCACCGGCAAGACCTCGCTCGCACGCGCCATGGCGCAGAGCGTGCGAGGCACGACGAACCGTGTGCAGTTCACGCCAGACCTGCTCCCCGGCGACATCACGGGCGTGAGCATCTATGACCAGCGCGCGGGCGAGTTCGAGTTCCACCGCGGTCCGATCTTCGCGAACATCGTTCTCGCCGACGAGATCAACCGCGCGAGCCCGAAGACCCAGGCGGCCCTGCTCGAGGTGATGGAGGAGGGGCGCGTGACCGTCGACGGCGTGAGCCACGACGTCGGCGCCCCCTTCATGGTCATCGCCACCCAGAATCCGATCGAGCAGGCCGGTACCTATCGGCTCCCCGAGGCGCAGCTCGACCGATTCATCATGAAGGCCTCGATCGGCTATCCCGATCATGCATCCACGATGCGGATCCTCGAGGGAGCGGGCACCAAGGCGCACGACGTCATCCTTCCCTCGATCGCCTCGGCCGAGGTCATCATCGAGATGGGCGCGCTCGCCCGCACTGTGCATGTCGATCCATCGATCAACGACTACGTCTCCCGCCTCGTCGACGGAACACGCTCCGCCACGGAGGTGCGTCTCGGCGCGAGCGTGCGCGGAGCGCTGGCGCTCATCCGCACGGCCAAGACGCTCGCCGCGGCGAACGGTCGCCACTACGTGATTCCGGATGACGTGAAGGCGCTCGCAGAGCCCGTCCTGGCCCACCGGCTGGTGCTCGATCCCGAGGCGGAATTCGACGGCGTGACATCGCCGAGCGTCATCAGCCAGATCCTCATCGAGACCCCGCCACCGAGCGACAGGCAATCGGTGTGAGCAATCGCGGCGACTCGACCAGGGGTGCCATCCGCTCGAACCGAGCGGCGATCTCGACGTCCTCCGCGCATTTCGATTCCTCGAACGCGACATCCACGGCCGGACTGACCAACGCTCGTACCAGGATCGTCGGGGAACGCACGGGTGTGCTCGCCGATGTGATCATCACGATCGTTCGAGCGTCGCGGGTCCTCGGCGGAGTGCTCGCCCGAGCGCTCCGTCGAGTCTCGGCGGTCGTGACACCGCTCGGCTGGACCATGCTCGTGATCGTTCCGCTCGCCTTCCTGTTCGGTTATCGTTTCGGCTGGGTCGAACTCGTCGCGGTGGCCTATGCGGGCTGCGTTCTCGTCATCGTCGCTGCCATCTATCTCATCGGCAGAAACGCCTTCGTGATCGGCCTCAGCGTTCCCCACAGTCGCGTGGTGGTCGGAGAGCGGGCGGTCGGCGTCGTGAGCGTCACCAACCCGACCCGGCGGCGTCTGCTCGGAGTGAAGGTGGAGGTCCCGGTCGGCAGGGGGCTCGCAGAACTCGCGATGCCGAGCCTGATCAGGGGTGCCACCTTCGAACATGAGTTTCTCGTTCCGACCATTCGCCGCGGGGTGCTGCCGATCGGACCGGTGCGCACCGTCAGGGCCGACCCGGTCGGTCTCGTACGTCGAGAACTGGTCTGGACCGGCACCTCCGAGCTGTTCGTCCACCCGCGGACCATCGGCATTCCCAGTACGAGCACGGGATTCATCCGGGACCTCGAAGGCAACCCCACCAAGGACCTGTCGAACAGCGACGTCTCCTTCCACGCGCTTCGGGAGTATGTTCCGGGCGACGAGCGCCGCTACATCCACTGGAAGAGCACGGCCAAGACCGGCACGTACATGGTGCGCCAGTTCGAAGAGACGCGTCGCAGCCACCTGGTCATCGCGCTGAGCCTCGCGACCGCGAACTACGCGACGGAGGAAGAGTTCGAGATGGCGGTAAGCGTCGCCGGGTCGCTCGGAGCACGGGCGATCCGCGACGCGAGGAACGTCTCCGTCGTCGTGAGCGAGAAGACTCCCGAGTTCGCCAAGCACAAGGTGTTTGCGGTCCGGCATCTCGACACTCTCACGAGGAGCCGGCTGCTGGACGACCTCGCCGTCGTGGAACACGCGGATTCCGCGCTCGGCATCGTGGACGTCGCGCGCGTGACGGGGGACGAAGTGGTCGGGATCTCGGTCGCATTCCTCGTCTGCGGCTCCCTGGCGACGCCGGCCGAGTTGCGTGCGGCATCAACCAAGTTCCCTGCGGGCGTCGAGGTCGTCGCCGTGGTCTGCGATCCGGAGGTGATCCCCGGGCTCCGTCGCGTCGCGGGGCTCAGCGTGCTGACCATCGGATATCTCGAAGACCTCCAGAAATCCCTCGCGAGAGCCGCGGCGGCATGAGAAACCGGCGTCGCCTTCGCCTCGGTTTCGTCGTGGTCAACACGACGATGCTGTGGTTGGCGACGGCGATCGCGTCGGTCGCGCTCTGGCCGATCTACCAGAGCAGCCAGCTCGTCATCCTCGTCGCGGTCACGATGGCCGTCGGGTCGGCCATCGCAATTCTGGGGGCGCTCTATCGCTGGTCGAGCCTCTTCGTCCTGCTGGCCTCGATCGTCGCGTACCTCGTGCTCGGCGTCCCGCTCGCGGTCCCGACATCCACCGTCTACGGATTTCTTCCGTCGCTGCAGGGCCTGCTCGACCTTGTTACCGGCACCGCGCTCGCCTGGAAGCAACTGCTCACGATCACCCTGCCCGTCGGTACCTACCAGGCGCTCCTGGTTCCCGCCCTGGTGCTGGTGCTGTCAACGGCGGTCGTCGGACTCTCCGTCGCACTCCGTTCGAAGTGGGGCGAACTCGGCGCGCTCGCTCCGATCGTTCTGTATCTCGTCGCCAACCTCCTCGGTCCGGCTTCAGCGAATTGGCCGTTAGAGCTCTCCCTCGGGCTTCTCGCTGTCGTGCTCGTCTGGTTCATCTGGAGGCGCTGGTACCGCCGGCGCGAGGCGATCAGGTTTCTCGCCGCCCAGGCGGTGGATGCTGACGGGAGACCGCTCGAGACCGTGGCGGACCACGGGTTCGTCGGTTACCGCACCATGCTGGGCGCCGCGGTCATCATGGCCATCGCCGGCGGTTCCGCGGTCGCCGCAACCCTGGCCGTACCTCCGACGGCCCAGCGCGCCGTGCTTCGCACCGCCATCGAGAAGCCGTTCGACCCGCGCAACTATCCGAGCCCGCTCAGCGGATTCCGACGCTACGAGCAGTCGTCTACGGCCGGCAGCGTGATGCTCACCGTGACCGGCCTGCCGAGCGGCGGTCGCATCCGCGTCGCTACCCTCGACACCTACGACGGCATCGCGTACACGGTGGGCAGCGACATGGTCGCGAGCCTGTCCGGCTCCTTCACTCGTGTGCCGTACACCTTCGACCAGTCCTCGGTGGCAGGCACACAGGTCACGCTCGGGGTGACCGTTGGCGGTTACAGCGGGGTCTGGCTTCCCACGATCGGCAAGTTCGAGAACATCGAGTTCTCGGGGAGCGACGCCGCCGCCCTGCGCGACGCGTTCTACTACAACAACGCGAGCGGCACCGCCGCCGACGTGCGCCAGCTCGCCAGCGGAGACAGTTACCGCATCAGCGCGGTCATTCCGGGGCAGCCGAACGACGCGCAGCTCGCATCGCTGAGACCCGGCATCGCCGAAGTGCCGCCGATCGGGGTGCTTCCCGACCAGCTCTCGTCGACCCTCGACGGCTGGGTGACCGGCGTCAATGGGCCCGGTGCACGGCTCGTGGCGATGATCGCGGCGATGAAGCAGGCCGGATACATCAGCCACGGGGTCTCGCCGAAGGAGCCCCCGAGTCGCTCCGGGCACGCCGCCGATCGGATCACGGAACTGCTGACCGGCCAGCGCATGATCGGGGACCAGGAACAGTACGCGGTGACGGCGGCGCTCATGGCGAGGCAGCTCGGCTTCCCCGCGCGCGTCGTCTTCGGGTTCGCCCCCTCGAACGCATCGAGTGGCGGCGCGACCGAAATCCGCGGGTCGGACGTGTCCGCCTGGATCGAGGTGAACACGGCTCAGTACGGCTGGGTCACCATCGATCCGACGCCGCCGGTGCGGGACATCCCGGCGCAGCAGCCCCAAGCCCCGACGACGATCGCGAGGCCGCAGTCGCCGGTCCAGCCGCCGGTGGAACAGCCGAAGTCGAACAACACGCAGGCTCAGCCCGACAGCTCCCAGGACCAGCCGAAGACCCCCGATCCGATCCTCGCGGTCGTGCTCGCCGTGCTCGCAGTGCTCGGCTGGGTGGCGCTGGGAGCCGCGATCCTGCTGTCGCCGTTCGCCGCCATCGTCGTGGCCAAGCTGCGGAGGCGTTCGCTGCGCCGACGCGCACCGACGCCGATCCTGAGGATCAGCGGGGGCTGGCAGGAGTTCGAGGATGCCGCGCTCGACCACGGCTACACACCTCCGGAATCGCCGACCAGAACGGAGGTCGCGGCGGCGGTCGGCGGCATCCAACCGCTGGTTCTCGCTGCCGTCGCCGACCGCGCGGTCTTCTCACCGCGGGAACCCGATGCCGCCGAAGCGGACACGGTCTGGCGTGCCGTGACGGACCTGAGCGCGTCATTCCGGGAGGGACGCACCCGATGGGAGCGTATCCGGGCCGCAATCTCGCTGCGATCCCTCGGTGGTTATAGTGTCAAGAGCCTGTTCAAGCGCTAACGACGGGTTGAATGGAAAAGGGGCTCCACGCGGTGAACTGCACGTACTGCGGCACTGAGCTACCGCCCGGAGCGCTGTTCTGCGGCGAGTGCGGTCGCGCCGTAGCGACCGGGTCCGTGCCGTCTGCGCCCAGTGTCGCGCCGCGGCCGAGTCCGGACCTCGCGGCCGAGCCGGACTCGAGGGCAGATCCCGTCGATCGACGGTGCACGCAGTGCGGAGCGCCGATGTCTGCGAGCGACATCTTCTGCGGCGAGTGCGGTCACGTCTCTCGGGAGGTCAGCGAAAACTTCAGCCGACCTCGCGACACCGTCGTCATCGACCGGCTTGAGGTTGTCGCATTCGAAGCGTCGCTGCCAGAGGCCCAGGCGGTCGAGCTCCCCGCCCAACCACCGCCCGCCCGGTCGGAGGAGCCGCCGCTCGCCGATTCCGGCGATCTGGAGGCGACGCGAATCGTGAACGCTGCGCACACCGGCGGGCGCTTCATCCTCCAGTTCAGTACCGGCGAGACCTTCACGGTCTACGGGACCGGGCTGGTCGGCCGAAATCCGCGGCCCGAGCCCGGCGAGTTCTTCGACCAGCTCGTGCGGGTGCTCGACCCGACCCGCTCGGTGTCGAAGACACACCTGGAATTCGGTCAGGAGTCAGGTGCCTTCTGGATAAAGGACCGCTTCTCCGGCAACGGGACCGTCGTGCGCGAACCGGAGGCGGATCCGATCCGCTGCCAGCCGGATAAGCGCGTGCGCGTCATGCGGGGGACCCGCGTCGATATCGGCGAGCAGTTCTTCGTCGTGAGCTGACGACCTCTCCTCGACAGGGGGTCGAGTGGCCGAGGAATCCGGAGGCGCGCGCGAGAGGCAGACCCGGACGATGCGAGCTGGTTGTCTCTTTCACGTGCCAGGTTCCGCGATCGATGCCATGCCAGAACTCGTCCTGCCCAGCGTCCCGTTGCCCCGAGCACCGGTCGCCGCGCCGCCATACAGTTTTCCGCTTGTGGCATCCTTGGCGCCCGTCGTCGGTGCACTCGTCATCTGGGCGATCACCCGGTCGTCGTTCACCCTCGCCTTCGCTGCGCTCGGACCGGTCATCGCTCTCGCGAGCTTCGCCGACGCGAAGGTTCAGGCACGCCGACGCTGGCGACGGGACGGCCTGCGATTTCGCCGTCAGCTGCGGGAGTGCTCGCTCAGCGTCGACCGGCTGCACGACCGGGAGCGCGCGGCCCTGCTTCTGGCGACGCCGGGGGCGAGAGATCTCCTCTCGACGCCTCCCGGCGATCCGGAGCGCTGGCGAAGGGATCCCAGCTCCGGCATCGTGGTCAACCTCGGCTTCGGTGCCATTCCCAGCGCGGTTCGTCTCGAGGGCGTTGCCCAGCCGGCCGACGACGAAGCGGATGCCGCGCTCGCGGCCCTGCGTGAGCATGCGTCGATCCTGCAGCGTGCCCCGATCGTCGTCGACGCTCGACTCGGCATCGGCATCTGCGGCCCGGCGTCCATCGCCCATGCCGTGGGGCGCGGCATCCTGCTCCAGCTGGCGGCCCTGGTCTCTCCGACGGACGGTTCCCTCTCCGCGCCAGCCGGGCCGGAGTGGGAATGGCTCACTGGCCTCCCGCATCAGGTCTCGCTGTCGTCCGTGTCGGCCGTTCGCTGGCGTGCAGGCGCAGAGGAGGTCACGATCGGGATGGCCGAGAGCGCCGACCTCCTTCCGGCGGACTGCCGAGTGGTGCTGCGCGTCGGAGACGGGCGAAGGGTGGAGTTCCGTCGCCATGCGAATCGTGAGGCCGGCCAGTTCTTCGAAGCGGCATTCGTGACCGTCGAGGAGGCGATCCACTGTGCGGAATTGCTCTCGGCGGCCGCGCGACGGCGAGGTCTCGTAGCCCCGCAGAGGGAAGCCATGGGTCGGAGAGACTTCGCTGAACTTCCCGAGACCACCCATGAGCTCGGTTCGCTCCGCTGTGCATTCGCGTGGCGCGGCGACGAGACCTGCTTACTGGATCTCGTCTCGGACGGTCCGCACGCTGTCATCGGCGGCACCACCGGCAGCGGTAAGAGCGAACTGCTCCTGAGCTGGGTGCTCGCGATGGCCGCGACCGCAGGTCCCGCGGAGGTGAATTTTCTGCTCGTCGACTTCAAGGGCGGTTCGTCTTTCGGGCTCATCGAGAGCCTGCCTCACGTCGTGGGAGTGATCACGGACCTCGACGAGCGCACTGCCCGGCGCGCCATGCTCAGCCTGCGCGCCGAGCTGAAGTTTCGCGAGCGGCAACTCGCGCGTGCCGGGGCGCGTTCGATCGAGGATCTTCCACACGACGTGCGGTTGCTGCGGCTGGTTCTCGTCGTCGACGAGTTCGCCGCCATGGTGACGGACTTTCCCGAGCTCCACGAGCTATTCGCCGACCTGGCCGCCCGCGGCCGCTCGCTCGGGATCCACCTCATCCTCTGCACCCAACGCCCCGCTGGCGTCGTGCGGGATGCCGTGATGGCGAATGCGGCGTTGCGCATCTCACTGCGGGTGAACAACCGCGCTGACAGCGTCGCCGTGATCGGAACCGCGGATGCGGTTGAATTGCCGCAGGACGCCCCCGGTCGCGCGCTGTTCGGTCCGCCCGGCGGACCACCGCGGCAGGTTCAGATCGCGCGGGTCGCTTCCGGCGACGTCCAGCGCATCGCGGACCGCTGGCGAACGGAAGCGGGCGTCGTCCGGCGGCCGTGGCGCGACGAACTGCCGCCGATCGTGCGCCTCGGGGAGCTCGCGCCGGTGGCATCGGGCTTCCCGATAGGGCTGCTCGACCTGCCAGAACGGCAGTGCCAGGAGACCGCCGTCTACGATCCCGAGGTCGACGGCAACCTGCTGGTCATCGGCGGCCATCGGTCGGGCAAGAGCGGGCTGATCGCGACCCTCCTGCGCGTCGGCCACGCCGAGTCGGTGCCGACAGACATCGAGGGCGCCTGGGATGCCGTCGGCCGCGCCGTTGAGCGCCTGAGACGGGAAGTCGGCGGCGCCCGCCTGCTGCTCATCGACGACCTCGACGCCCTGGTGGCGCGGTTCGCCGAGGAGTATCGGGCATCCTTCGTCGACTTTCTCGTCGAGCTCCTGCGGGAGGGCGGCGCAGGGCTGAATCTGGTGATGACGGCGCGCCGCGTGCCGGCGGCGATCCAGGCCGTCGCGGCCCTGTCCGATGTGCGCCTGATCCTCGGGCTCCCCAACCGGCAGGACCATCTCCTGGCCGGCGGTGCAACGCAGTCCTATGTCGCCGACGCGCCGCCAGGCGCAGGGGAGTGGCGCGGTTCGCGAGTTCAGCTCGCACTCACAGAGGCGCCTCCCGAGGTGACAACGCCGCCATCGCCCGAGCTTCTCCTCCAAGGGCGAACGAGCCTCCTCGTCGTCTCCCGACGCCCGGCCGAACTCGCGCGCCGCCTGAACCGGAACTCCGAATCCGACGTGATCGAACTCGCTTCGGTCGCGCGCGTGTCCGAGCTGTCCATAATCGATGCAGCGAGACCCGCCGTCATCGTCGCCGATTGCGAGACCTGGCAGTCGCACTGGGCGCTCCTCGCGTCCCTGAAAACGAAGACGGGCATCCTGTTCGATGGATGCACCCCCGCTGAGTTTCGCGCGATCAGCGGCCTGCGCGTGCTCCCGCCGCCCCTCTCGCCGCTCTCTGGCCGCGGGTGGCTGCTCGAGCCGGACGGAACCGTCGCGCGTGTGCGACTCGCGTGACCGGCGCCACGCTTGAGCTGCAAACTAGCCGAGAACCTCCTCCAGCGGGCGGAATCCGAGGGCGTGAGCCGTGGCGACGGGCTCGCTCACCAGCTCCCCCGCGTAGGTGTTGAGACCGAGCGCGAGGGCGTGATCGGAGCGCAGCGCCTCTTTCCAGCCGAGGTTCGCGATGGCGCGCACATACGGCATCGTCGCGTTCGTCAGCGCGTACGTGGACGTGTGCGGCACCGCACCCGGCATGTTCGCCACGCAGTAGAACAGCGAACGGTGCACGACGAAGGTCGGGTCGGCGTGCGTGGTCGGATGACTGTCGGCGAAACATCCACCCTGGTCGACCGCGATATCGACGAGCACGCTTCCCGGCTTCATACGGGACACGAGCTCGTTGCTGACCAGCTTCGGTGCCTTCGCACCGGGCACCAGCACCGAGCCGATGACCATGTCGGCGGTGACGCAGGCGAGCTCGATCTCGAAGCCGTTCGACGCGACGGTCCGCACGCGCCCGGCATACAGCGCGTCGAGTTCGCGCAGCCTTTGGATGTTGGTATCGAGAACGACGACCTCTGCGCCGAGCCCGACCGCCACCGAGACCGCATTCGTACCGGCGACGCCGCCGCCGAGAACCACGATCTTGGCAGAGTAGGTTCCGGGAACACCCGGCACGAGAAGGCCGGGCCCGCCGCTCGGTTTGAGCATCACGTTGGCACCGACGATCGGGGCGAGACGGCCCGCGACCTCGCTCATCGGAGCGAGAAGCGGAAGTGCTCGCGAGGGCAACTGCACCGTCTCGTAGGCGATTCCGGTGACCCGGCTCGCCAGCAACTGTTCCGTAAGCGCTCGCTCAGCGGCCAGGTGAAGGTAGGTGAAGAGCAGCAGGCCGTCGCGAAAATAGCGGTATTCGCTCTCGATCGGCTCCTTGACCTTGAGCAGCAGGTCTGCGGCCTTCCAGGTGGATGCGGCATCCGGGGTGATCGTCGCCCCGGCGGCGACGTAGTCCTCGTCGGTGATCGACGAGCCGATCCCGGCTCCGGCCTGGATGAGCACCTCATGGCCATGGGCGACCAGGTCGTGCACGCCCGCCGGTGTTATCGCGACGCGGAACTCGTTGTTCTTGATCTCTGTGGGGACGGCGACTCTCATTGCGCTCCTCTGTACACGGCCCTGGGCTTTTGACCACTCTGTGCCTCAACGACGCTGTTGATGTACTCAAGCGTAGTCGCGCAATACACACGAATCCGCACCGAAAAGGGGCATTGCTGTGCTGATTTCGTGAAGTTTGTGTTTCGAAATGGGCGATTTGCCCCATTGCTAGTGCGTTTGATGCCCTGGCTGTGCGAGTATCAACCAACGCGGTTCGCCGGTGTCCGCGTCGATGCTCAACGTCGTGAAGGAGTGGCCAGCCATGACCAGACCAATGCCCAGTGATCCGATGATCCTGTCGCTCATCCAGCAAGCCAAGCGGGCCTCGTTCTCTCGCAGGAACATGCTTGCGGGCGCGGGAATCGGGGCGGCGACCCTCGCGCTAGCGGCCTGCAGTACCGGCACCGGCGGCGCCCCCAAGCCGAGCGCGGCGGCAGACAAGTCCTCAACCGACAAGACTCTCACCTGGGCGAACTGGTCGTATTACCTGGACCAGGACAGCAGCAAGAACTATCCGACGCTGATCGCTTTCGAGAAGCAGTCCGGCCTCAAGGTCACCTACGACGTTGCCGTCGACGACAACAACACCTACTACGCGAAGGTCAAGGACCAGCTCGCCCTCGGCCAGGACATCGGTGCGGATACCGTGTGCCTCACCGACTGGATGGTCAGCCGGCTCATCGGCCTCGGCTACACCCAAAAGCTCGACCACTCGAAGATCCCGAACATCAAGAACCTGAGCCCCACCCTCCAGAACCCGGACTTCGACATGGGCCGCAACTACTCTCTTCCGTGGCAGAGCGGCTTCGCGGGACTCTGCTGGAACAAGGACAAGATCCCGAACGGCCTCAAGAACGTCTCCGACCTCTGGGATCCGGCGCTCAAGGGCAAGGTGGGCGTGCTGTCGGAGATGCGCGACACCATCGGCCTGATCATGATGGAACAGGGAGTGGACATCTCCTCGAAGAGCTGGGGGGACGCACAGTTCTCGAAGGCGATCGACGAATTCCGCACGCAGGTCAAGGGCGGCCAGATTCGCAATATCAAGGGCAACTCGTATGCCACCGACCTCAAGAACGGCGACACGATCGCCGCGATCGTCTGGTCGGGCGACGTGGTCTCGATAAACGGCGAGGTCGGAAGCGAAAAGTTCGGCTTCGCCGTCCCCGATACCGGGGGAACCCTGTGGAGCGACAATTACATCGTGCCGATCGGCTCTCCGCGCAAGGCCAACGCGGAGCGCCTCATGAACTACTACTACGAGCCAGAGGTCGCCGCGACGGTTGCCGCGTCGGTGAATTACATCACCCCGGTCGTCGGAGCAAAGGAGGCGATGGCGAAGATCGACCCGAGCCTCGTCGACAACCAGCTGATCTTCCCCGACGCGGCAACGCTCGACAAGGTCAAGATCTTCCGCACGCTCACCAATGCCGAGCAGTCCAAGTACGCGGTCGAGTTCGAGTCTGTAGGCCTCGGCGCCTGATGGCGACGTCAAGCTTCGCCGATTCCGGCGCGGACCTCGAACTCGTCGGCATCCACAAGCGTTTTCCGGGCTTTACCGCGATTGAGAACCTGAGTCTCACCGTGCCGGCCGGATCCTTCTTCGCACTCCTCGGCCCATCGGGATGCGGGAAGACGACGACGCTGCGGCTGGTCGCGGGCCTTGAGGAGCCCACCGCGGGCCAGATCCTTATCGGCGGAAAGGACGTCACGTCGACGAAGCCGTTCCAGCGGCCGGTGAACACCGTGTTCCAGAGCTACGCGCTATTCCCGCACATGACGGTGCTCGAGAACGTCGCTTTCGGCCTGCGGCGCCGCCACGTCGGCGACCCGATCGCGAAGGCCCACGAGGCACTCAGGCTCGTCGAACTCGACCACCTCGCCGCCCGCAGGCCGCAACAGCTCTCCGGCGGTCAGCAGCAACGGGTCGCCCTGGCCCGTGCCGTGGTCAATCGCCCGGCGCTTCTGCTGCTCGACGAACCGCTCGGCGCACTCGATCTCAAGCTGCGCCGCCAGATGCAGCTGGAGCTCAAGACAATCCAGACCGAGGTCGGTCTCACCTTCGTGCATGTGACGCATGACCAGGAGGAGGCCATGACGATGGCCGACACGGTCGCCGTCATGAACAAGGGCGAGATCGAGCAGATGGGCGCGCCAGAAGAACTTTACGAACTCCCCAAGACCGTCTTCGTCGCCAATTTTCTCGGTCAATCGAACCTCTTCACCGGCGCCGTCAGCGAGACGACGGAGAATACGATCGCGGTCGACGTGGCCGGCAACCGCATCGTCGTGCCGAAGAACAGGGCGGCGCGGCACATCGGAACGGTGACGCTCGGAGTGCGTCCGGAGAAGCTCAGCCTGCTCACGACGAAACCGGATGCGCTCGCCGGGCAGAACGTGATCGGTCCCGGTCGCGTCGTCGATGTCTCCTTCAGCGGCGTGAGCACGCAGTACATCGTCGAGGTGCCGTATCTCGGATCCATGGTCGTCTTCGCCCAGAACATGGTGTTCGGTCCCGTCGTGGACCGCGGGGCCGAGGTGTGGCTCAGCTGGACCGTCGATCACGGTTTCGGGCTGGCGGACGACCCGGCCGAGACTCCCCGGTTTCCGGCAGACGATGACACCGTGTCGATCGCCGCGCAGAAGCGCGTGGAGCTCGCGGTCGAGCTCGAGGACTGACCGTGGCGATCACCGCATTCGCAGGGTCGTCGACGACGCAGGAGACTGCGCCACGCAAGAGGAGCTGGGTCGCCCTCGTGCTCCTGCTGCCAGGGCTCCTCTACCTCGTGCTGTTCTTCGTCGTCCCGCTCGTTTCGCTCGTCATCACCTCGCTCGAGGTGCCGTCGCCGACGACCTTCGGGGTGTACAACACGGCTTTCAACTGGCAGACCTATGGGATTGTCGTGAGCGAGTACGGCACGCAGATCCTGCGGTCGTTCTTCTACGCGCTCCTCGCGACGGTGTTCGCGCTGCTGTTCAGCTACCCGCTCGCCTACTTCATCGGCGTGAAGGCTCGGCGCTGGCCCATCCTGCAGGGCCTCATGATCGTGCTGGTGATCGCGCCGTTCTTCATCAGCTTCCTGCTGCGCACGCTCGCGTGGAAGACGATCCTGTCGGATGACGGCGTGGTGGTCGGGGTTCTCAAGGCGCTGTCCCTCATGGGACCTCAGGACCACATCACCGGCACGCCGACGGCCGTCGTCTTCGGGCTCACGTACAACTTCATCCCGTTCATGTGCCTCCCTCTGTACACCACTCTCGAACGTCTCGACGTGCGCTATCTCGAAGCAAGCAGTGACCTGTATGCGCGTCCGTTTCACACGTTCCGGACCGTCACCATCCCGCTTTCGCTTCCCGGGATCGTCTCAGGCACGCTCCTCACGTTCATTCCCGCTGCCGGTGACTACGTCAACGCCAGTAGCGAGTTCCTGGGAGGCACGAGTTCGACGATGATCGGAAACGTCATCCAGAGCAACTTTCTGGTGCAACTCAACTATCCGGCGGCCGCGGCGCTCTCCATCATCCTCATGGCGATCATCCTCGTGATCGTCAGCGTCTATGTGAAGCGCAGCGGAACGGATGACCTCCTATGACCGCACAGGAATCCGCGGTCCTCGCACGCACGGTCTCCACCGAGCGGAGGCTGTCGCCGGCACCGCGGCGCGGGCGATTCGGATTCGGCCGGTGGCTCCTGCCCTTCTACAGCGTGCTCGCCCTCGTCTTCCTGCTCATTCCGATCGTCTACACCATCGTCTTCTCGTTCAACAACGCCGTGAAGACCAACGTCTCGTGGCGCGGTTTCACCTTCGACAATTGGCTCAATGTCTGCGCGGAACCGGGGGTGTGCACCGCCTTCGGCAACAGCATCCTGATCGGCGTCGTCGCCACGGTCGTCGCGACCGTGTTGGGCACGATGATCGCCATCGCGCTCGCGCGCTACCGTTTCCGCTTCCGCGCGGCGACGAACCTGCTCATCTTCCTGCCGATGGCCACGCCGGAGGTCGTTCTCGGTGCCGGGCTCGCCGCGCAGTTCCTCACGGCGGGCGTAGCGAAGGGCATCGGCACGGTCATCGTGGCCCACACGATGTTCTGCCTGAGCTTCGTCGTGGTGACGGTCAAGGCCCGGGTCGCGGGCCTCGACCCCGCACTCGAGGAGGCTGGACGCGATCTCTACGGCTCGCCGGCCCAGGTGTTTCTTCGCGTGACCTTTCCGCTCCTGCTACCGGGCATCCTGGCCGCCGCCCTCCTGTCGTTCTCGCTGAGCTTCGACGATTTCATCATCACCTACTTCAACTCCGGCGCGATCCAGACCTTTCCGACCTACATCTACACGGCGGCGACCCGCGGCATCCCACCGCAGGCGAACGTCATCGCCTCGGCGGTGTTCCTGCTCGCGATCATCATCGTGGTCTCCACCCAGATCGCAGGGGAGACCAGGCGGCGGCGACTCGCCAGGGCGTCGGTGGAATCGTGACCTACCGGGACCGCGGACGTCTCGCGGAACTCTGGCGCGGGGAGGTCGACATCTTTCGCGCGGCCCGGCCACGGTCGGAGGCGCTCTTCCACGAATCGACACCGCATCTGCCGGACGGCGTCCCCATGCTCTGGATGGCAAAGTGGCCCGGTCCGTGGCCCGTCTACGTCGAGAGCGCGCTCGGCGCCCACTTTCGCGACGTGGACGGCATTGACCACGTCGACCTCTGCCTCGGCGACACGGGCGCCATGTGCGGGCATGCGCCACCGGCATCCGTCGCCGCGATCAGTGCCCAGCTGAGTCGCGGCTCGACCTTCATGCTGCCGACCGCGGACGCCGCAGCCGCGGCGTCACTGCTTGCGGAGCGTTTCGGCGTGCCGAGCTGGCAGTTCAGTCTGTCGGCGACGGATGCCAACCGCAGTCTCATCCGCTATGCACGCCAGGTGACCGGTCGTCGCAAGATCGTCGTGCACGACTACTGCTACCACGGCACCGTCGACGAGGCCTACGCGACCCTCGATGCTTCTGGCCACGTCGTCGAGCGGCGCGGCACCATCGGCGCTCCTGTGCCACCGTCGGAGACGACAGCGGTCGTGCCGTTCAACGACGTTCCAGCGCTCGAGGCCGCGTTTGCAACAGGTGAGATCGCCGCGATGCTCATGGAGCCCGCGCTCACGAACATCGGCATCGTGCTGCCGGCGCCCGGCTACCACGCTACGGTGCGTGATCTCTGCACGAAATACGGCGTGATCCTCATCATCGACGAGACGCACACGCTCTGTGCGGGGCCGGGCGGCATGATCGCGCGCGACGGCCTCGACCCGGATGCCGTGGTCGTCGGCAAGAGCATCGGTGGTGGTATTCCGGCGGGGGCATATGGCATGACGGCGAGTTTCGCGGCTCTCGTGCGGTCCAGTCTCGAGCTCGAGGACATCGACGTCGGGGGAGTGGGCGGAACCCTCGCGGGCAACGCGCTCTCGCTCGCCGGCATCCGCGCCACCCTCTCCGAGGTGCTCACGGCGGAGGCGTTCGTTGGCATGATCGACCGTGCCACGGAATGGACGGTGGGAGTGCAGAACGCCCTCGACGAGTTCGACGTGCCATGGCAGGTGACCCAACTCGGGGCGCGATCGGAGTACAGCTTCCGGTCCGAGCCGCCGTTCGACGGAGCGGAAGCGGCGGCGGCCGACGACTTCGAGCTGCAACAGTACCTTCACCTGCATGCCCTCAACCGCGGCATCCTGATCACGCCTTTCCACAACATGGCGCTGATGAGCCCGGCCACCACCGCGGCCGATGTCGAGCGCCACACGATCGCCTTTCGCGAAGCCGTGGTCAGCCTCTTCCGCTAGAGCGCCGCGGAACCGCCCGTCCCGTTCGTTTCTCCGGAGGTTTCGGTATCGCGGCCGGTGTTCTTGAGGACGAAGCACTCGGAACCCGGGAATCTCCGGAGAAACGTGCTCCCATCCGCTTGCCGGGAGGATGTCCCGTTGGGTCGATGCCCGATGGTGGCCTCGCGGCAGCACATCGCCACCGGCAGCCAAACCCGAACCGACGGCTAGAGTTCCGCGAGTGCGGCGTCCAGTACTCCGATCGCCTCGATCAGGAGCGCGTCGCTGATCACGAGGCTGGGCAGAAACCGGATCACATTGCCCCAGGTGCCCGCGCTGAGCAGGAGCACGCCGTTCTGCGCCGCGTATGCGGTGATCGCCGCGACGGCAGCCGGATTCGGGTCCGTTGTGCCCGGACGCACCAGTTCGATGGCGAGCATGGCGCCGATCCCGCGGACGTCGCCGATCACGTCGTACCTGCGTTGCAGTGCCAGCAGTGCAGGCTTGAGCACGCTCTCGATCCTCGCGCCGTCCGCGAGAAGTCCGCGCGACTCGATGGATTCGAACACGGCGATCGCGGCAGAGGCGGCGACCGGATTGCCGGCGAAGGTCCCTCCGAGGCCACCCGGGTGCGAGGCATCCATGATCTCGGACCGCCCGGTCACCCCCGCGATCGGCAGACCGCCCGCGATGCCTTTCGCGCTCAGCACCATGTCGGGCACCACACCGAAATGCTCTGAGGCGAAGTACGTACCGGTGCGGGCCATTCCGCTCTGGATCTCGTCGGCGATGAACACGATCCCGTTGGCCGTGCACCACTCCTGCAGGGCGGGAAGGTAGCCATCGGCGGGCACGACGAAGCCGCCCTCGCCCTGGATTGGCTCGACCACGAGGCAGGCCAGGTCGGATGCCCCTACCGCCTTCTCGAGGTACGCGATCGTCCGCGCCGCGGCACTCGCACCGCTCAGCCCATCGCGGAACGGGTAGGAGTTCGGTGCGTGGTGCACGTCGCTCGCGAATGGGCCGAACCCCAGCTTGTATGGCATCGACTTGAAGGTCATGGCCATCGTGAGGTTGGTGCGTCCGTGATACGCGTGGTCGAGCACGGCGACCCCGGTGCGTCCTGTGTACTTGCGTGCGATCTTGACCGCGTTCTCGACGGCCTCTGCGCCGGAGTTGAGCAGCACCGTCTTCTTCGCGAAGTCGCCCGGCGTGTGTTCGGCGAGCAGCTCCGCAACCCGCACGTATGACTCGTACGGAGTGATGGTGAACATGACGTGCGTGAAGTCGCCGAGCTGCGCGGTCGCGGCCGCGATCACCGCCGCGTCGGTGTGCCCGATCGTCATGACCCCGATGCCCGCGCCGAGGTCGATGAACTGGTTGCCATCGACATCCACGACGATCGCGCCGTGCGCACGTTCGATGAAGACGGGCAGGGCCGAGGAGACGCCGACCGGCACCACAGCGAGCCGTCGCTCCTGAAGGGCAAGAGATTTCGGCCCGGGAATTGCCGTGATGACGCGGCGCTCCTGGATGATTTCGGCGGTCTCCGACCTGGTGGCGAGGGTATCTGTCATGGTGCTTCGAGCCTATCGCCGCGGCCGCGCACGCCCAAGGTGTAGCGTGCTGAGCGTGAATCCTGAGCACCACTACACGATCGGCCTCGAGTGGCTCGGCAACCGGGGCAGCGGCACGAGCGATTACAGGTCCTACGGTCGCGACCACGTCCTGCGCGCGGAAGGCAAGCACGATATCAGCGGCTCGAGTGACCGCGTTTTTCGGGGCGACGTCGACCGCTGGAACCCGGAGGAGATGCTCATCGCGGCACTCAGCCAGTGTCACCTGCTCAGCTATCTGCACGTCGCCGCGATGAACGGAGTGGTCGTCACCGGGTACACGGATGCCGCGGTCGGCACCATGGAGCAGACGGCAGACGGCGGCGGCCACTTCACCTCGGTGACTCTCCGTCCCGTCGTCACCATCTCATCCGGGAACCCGGAACTCGCCCTCGCGCTGCATGAGGAGGCGAGTACGAAGTGCTTCATCGCCAGCTCGGTCAACTTCCCCGTGCTGCACGATCCGGAGATCCGGGCTCACCAGCCGCAGTAGACGCCGACCCAGTCGAGCAGCTGGTTCTGCGGGCGACGTGCTGTTCGCACCGGGTGGAACGTAGTAGGACCACTGGAATGCCGGAGTCCGAGTCGATGGTCACGTCCCGTCCCAAATGCCCGTGCCAAATGAAGGAACCGTAGCCCTAGACCCCTCGAATTTCGGGGCAGGAATTGCCACAGCGGGCAAGATCTCCTTCATTTGGCACGCCCAACGACGCGATCTATCAATGATGCGGGTGTGGCACGCGACGCCGGTGCGACCAGAGGGGGCGCCGCCGCGGATGGCCAGACCGACAGCTTTACACTCGCGTAAAGTTGCCGGTGGTGCGCCCGTTTCAGGATGCGATCAGCTTCCGTATAGCTAGGTCGGAAATACTGGGCGCGTCCCCTGTGACCTTCAGAAAGCAGAACCGTGTCGAAACTCCTCAGTACGATCGCTCTCGCGAGCGTCGTCGCGCTCACGCTCGTCGGCTGCAGCGCCACGTCGAACGGAAATGCGGCATCGACGGGCTGCGTCGCCGCGAAGGCAGGCGCCAGCTCGGCGAAGATCAAAGTCACCGGCAAGTTCGGCGCGGATCCGACCGTCACCTTCACGACCCCGCTCACGAGCAAGACCACGGAGCGTACCGTGATCACCGATGGAAGCGGGACGGTCGCCCAATCGGGCAGCGCCGTGACCATCAACTACTCGGTTTACAACGGCACGACCGGCAAGCAGATCGACACGACCGGCTTCGGGGTCAGCAAGGCCCAGCCGCTCACTCTCGACTCGAAGTCGATCATCCCCGGCCTGTTTAAGGCGGTCGCCTGCTCGCCCGCAGGCTCACGTGTCGACGCGGTCATCCCCCCGGTAGACGCCTTCGGCACCGCGGGCTCGGCGAGCCTCGGCATTTCGGCCACCGACTCGATCGTCTTTGTGATCGACGTGGTCAGTGCCACCAAGCCCGTCAAGGCCCTGGCCAAGGCGAACGGTGCCGACCAGCCGGCCCCGGCCGGCTTCCCGACCGTGAAACTCGCGAGTAACGGGTCGCCGACGATCACCATCCCGAAGACCGACCCGCCGACCGCGCTCAAAATCGCAGACCTCAAGAAGGGCACCGGCGCGACGGTCAAGGATGGCGCATCCGTCACCGTGCACTACACCGGCGTCGTCTGGCAGACAGGCAAGACGTTCGACTCCAGCTGGACGCGTGGCACGCCCGCGACCTTCACCACAACCGGAGTCATCCCCGGGTTCAGCAAGGCGCTCGTCGGACAGAAGGTGGGCTCGCAGGTCATCACGATCATCCCGCCGGCCGACGGCTACGGCAGCTCCCCGCCTGCTGGCCAGACCGACATCACGGCCACGAGCACGCTCGTCTTCGTGATCGACATCCTCGCGACCCAGTAGTGCCCTCGACCGTCGGGTGAGGCGCCGCGGGCCGAAGAGGCTAGCGTTGCCTCATGCGTCGCGTCATCATCCTTGGGTCAACGGGCTCGATCGGCGTGCAGGCGCTCCAGGTCGTCGCCGCGAACCGTGACCGTTTCGAGGTCGTCGGCCTCGCCGTCGGGACTCAGCGCGAGGCGATGCTGAGGCAGGCGGCCGAGTTCGGCGTCGCCAACCTGGCCATCGGCTCGGCGGAGGCCGAGCAGCTGGTGCGCACGGTGCAAGCGGATGTCGTGCTCAACGGCATCACCGGATCTGTGGGCCTCGGGCCGACCCTCGCCGTGCTCGAGACGGGCACGACGCTCGCCCTCGCGAACAAGGAGAGCCTGATCGTCGGGGGAGAGCTCGTCACGGGAATCGCCGCGCCCGGTCAGATCGTCCCGGTGGACTCCGAGCACTCTGCGATAGCGCAGGCGCTCCGATCCGGTGCGGCGGGGGAGGTGCGGCGGCTGGTGCTCACGGCATCCGGAGGTCCATTCCGCGGTCGCACCCGCGAGTCGTTGCGAGACGTCACGCCGGCCGAGGCGCTCGCGCATCCAACCTGGGACATGGGTCTTGTCGTCACGACCAACTCGTCGACCCTCGTCAATAAGGGACTGGAGGTGATCGAGGCGCACTACCTCTTCGACGTGCCATACGACCGCATCGACGTGACGGTGCATCCGCAGTCGATCGTGCATTCGATGGTCGAGTTCGTCGATGGTTCGACCATCGCCCAGTGCTCCCCGCCCGACATGCGCCTGCCGATCTCGCTCGGATTGGACTGGCCGAACCGGGTCGCCGGCATAGGCGCGCCGCTCGACTGGACCACGGAGAGCTCGTGGACCTTCGAACCCCTCGATAATGAGGCGTTCCCCGCGGTGGAGCTCGCCAAGCGCGTCGGCCGGGCGGGCGGGACCTATCCGGCGGTGTTCAACGCGGCGAACGAACAGGCGGTTCACGCTTTTCACGCCGGCAGGATCGGTTATCTCGATATCCTCGACACGGTCGAGGCGGTCGTTGACGCGCACTCGTCGGAAGAGCCCTCGATCACGCTGGCGGGCGTTCTCGAGGCGGAGGGCTGGGCCAGGGCAGAGGCGGACCGGCTGCTCGGCGCGGCCCGCTGAGCGCTCAGCCAGTTGCAAGCCGCGCGCGGATATTGTTAGCGCGTGGACAACATCCTGCTCTATGCCCTCGGCGTCATCATCGTCGCCGTCGGCATCGCGCTGTCTATCGCCCTTCACGAGATCGGTCACCTCGTGCCCGCGAAGCTCTTCGGAGTGCGCGTCGGCCAGTACATGATCGGCTTCGGGCCGACGCTCTTCTCTCGCAAGAAGGGTGAGACGGAGTACGGGATCAAGGCGATTCCGCTGGGCGGCTACATCTCGATGGCCGGCATGTATCCGCCGGCGCGCGACGGCGGCAAGGCCCGCACCTCGAGCACCGGATTCTTCCAGACCCTGGTGCAGGACGCCCGCACCGCGAGCGCCGACGCCATCCCCGCAGGCTCAGAGGACCGCGTCTTCTACAAGCTTCCGATCTGGAAGCGCATCGTCATCATGCTCGGCGGACCGTTCATGAACCTCGTCATCGCGGTCGTGCTGTTCGGCGTCGTGCTCAGCGGCTTCGGTACCCAGGGCACGAGCACGTCCATCTCCAGCGTGTCGGCCTGCGTGCTTCCCGCGACGAGCACCCGCCAGACCTGCGCGGCCGGAGACACGCCGGCACCCGGCGCAGCCTCCGGAATCCGGGCGGGCGATACCCTGCTCTCGGTCGCCGGGACCTCGATCACCTCATGGAGCCAGGCGACCGCGATCATCCAGCAGTCCGCGAACCGGTCGATCCCCATCGTCGTGCTACGCAACGACAAGCACGTGAACCTCACCGCCACCCCGATCGTCTCGAAGCGCTACGTGCTCGATGCGCAGGGCAACATCGTCACGGATGCGAGTGGCGCGAAGCTCACGAAGGATGTCGGTTTCCTGGGCATCGCCCCCGGGGTCGCGCTGATCCACCAACCGTTGACCGCCGTGCTGCCCGCGGTCGGCTCGAATATCGGCCAGGACTTCCATCTCATCCTCAATCTGCCCCAGCGCCTGATCGACGTGGCCAAAGCGGCGTTCGGATCCGGTCCGCGCGATCCGAACGGACCCGTCGGCGTGGTCGGCGTCGGTCGGCTGGCCGGCCAGGTGGCGACGGCGAACTCCGTTCCATTCGAGCAGCGTTTCTCCACGCTGATCGGCATCGTCGCATCGGTGAACGTCGCGCTGCTGGTCTTCAACCTCGTGCCTCTGATGCCGCTCGACGGCGGTCACGTCGCTGGGGCCCTGTGGGAGGGCATCCGCAGATTCTTCGCGAAGCTGTTCAAGCGGAGGGATCCCGGTCCCGTGGATACCGCGCGGATCATTCCGATCACCATCGCCGTCGTCTTCATCCTCGGCGCCATGAGCGTCCTGCTGCTGTACGCGGACATCGTGAAGCCGATCACCCTGTAGTCCTCCTCGCGATGGCGATCGGTCCTCAGCCACCATCCACTGGACGCGCTTAGAATCACAGGGTGCCAGCAATCAATTTGGGTATGCCCAAGGTCCCCGAAGTCTTGGCCCCCCGTCGCAAGTCCCGTCAGATCTCGGTCGGCAAGGTCAAGGTCGGCGGCGACGCCCAGGTGAGCGTGCAGTCGATGACCACGACGCAGACCACCAACATCAACGCGACGCTGCAGCAGATCGCCGAGCTCACGGCCACCGGCTGCGACATCGTGCGCGTCGCGGTTCCGCATCAGGACGATGCCGACGCCCTGAAGATCATCGCGGCCAAGAGCCAGATCCCGGTGATCGCGGACATCCACTTCCAGCCTCGCTATGTGTTCGCGGCCATCGATGCAGGCGTGGGCGCCGTGCGTGTCAACCCCGGGAACATCCGCAAGTTCGACGACCAGGTTGGCGCGATCGCGGCTGCTGCCAAGGCTGCCGGTGTGAGCATCCGAATCGGCGTGAACGCCGGGTCCCTCGAGCCGAGCATCCTCCAGAAGTACGGTAGGGCGACACCGGAGGCGCTCGTCGAGAGCGCGGTCTGGGAGGCGAGCCTCTTCGAGGAGCACGACTTCCACGACTTCAAGATCTCGGTGAAGCACAACGACCCGGTCACCATGGTCAGGGCATACCGCCTGCTCGCCGAGCGCGGTGATTGGCCGCTGCACCTCGGAGTGACCGAGGCCGGTCCCGCCTTCCAGGGCACGATCAAGTCGGCGACGGCCTTCGGCATCCTGCTCTCCGAGGGAATCGGCGACACGATCCGCGTCTCGCTCTCCGCGCCTCCTGTCGAAGAGGTCAAGGTCGGCCTCCAGATCCTGCAGTCCCTCGGCCTGCGCGAGCGCAAGCTCGAGATCGTCTCCTGCCCGAGTTGCGGGCGTGCTCAGGTGGATGTCTACCAGCTCGCGAACGACGTCACGGCCGGTCTCGAGAAGATGACCGTTCCGCTGCGGGTCGCGGTCATGGGCTGCGTAGTGAACGGGCCGGGCGAGGCCCGCGAGGCCGATCTCGGAGTCGCGAGCGGCAACGGCCGTGGCCAGATCTTCGTCAAAGGCGAGGTCATCAAGACGGTGCCGGAGTCCGAGATCGTCGCGACGCTGATCGAGGAGGCGAACCGCCTCGCGGCAGAGATGCCGCCAGGGGCCATCGGCTCTCCAGAAGTGGTCACCGCCTAAAGGCTAAAGTAGCGGGGTGCCGACACGACTCTCCCAGCTCTTCGTCCGAACCCTTCGCGAGGATCCCTCCGACGCCGAGGTGACCAGCCATCGACTGCTGGTGCGGGCGGGGTACATCCGGCGGCAGGCCCCGGGGATCTTCGCCTGGCTGCCACTCGGCCTCAGGGTGCGCCGCAAGATCGAGGCCGTCATCCGGGAGGAAATGGGGATCGCCGGCGCACAGGAGGTGCACTTTCCGGCTCTGCTGCCGCGCGAACCCTATGAGCTCACCGGCCGCTGGACGGAATACGGGGATGGCATCTTCCGTCTGAAGGATCGCAAGGGCGCCGACTACCTGCTCGCTCCGACCCACGAGGAGGTCTTCACGCTCCTTGTGAAAGACCTCTATTCCAGCTACAAGGATCTGCCGCTGTCGATCTACCAGATCCAGGACAAGTACCGTGACGAGGCGCGCCCGCGTGCCGGCCTGTTGCGCGGCCGCGAATTCTCGATGAAGGACGCCTACTCCTTCGACTACACCGACGAAGGGCTGGATGTCTCGTACCAGAAGCAGCGCGACGCCTACGAGCGAATCTTCCAGCGTCTGGGTCTCGACTACGTGATCGTCGCTGCGGATGCCGGAGCGATGGGCGGTTCCCGCAGCGAGGAGTTCCTGCATCCCACCGCGGTCGGCGAGGACACGTTCGTGCGTAGCAAAGGCGGGTATGCCGCCAACGTCGAGGCTTTTCGCACGATTGCCCCCGCGCCGCGCTCCTACGAGAAGCTGACGCCGGCGGAGGTGCTCGACACCCCGGATACACCATCGATCCAGACGCTTGTCGAGGTCGCCAACGCGAAGCATCCGAGGCCAGACGGCCGTGCCTGGACGGCCGCGGACACGCTCAAGAACCTCGTGCTCGCGCTCACCGCGCTCGACGGCACGCGCGAACTCGTCGTCGTCGGAGTTCCCGGTGACCGCGAGGTGGACCTCAAGCGTGCCGAGGTTGCCTTCGCTCCAGCGGAGGTCGAGGCCGCGACGCCGGAAGACTTCGCGAAGCACCCGGGCCTGGTGAAGGGCTACATCGGGCCGTGGTCGGCGGCAGGGCCGGTTCTGGGCGAAGAGTCGAGCAGCGGCATCCGGTATCTGCTCGACCCCCGCGTATCGGACGGCTCCGGATGGATCACCGGTGCGAACGAGCACGGAAAGCACGTCTTCGGGCTCGTGGCGGGCCGCGATTTCGTCTCGGACGGGGTCGTAGAGGTTGCCGACGTCCACGCGGGCGACCCGGCTCCCGACGGCTCGGGGCCGGTCGAGCTCGCGCGCGGAATGGAGATCGGTCATGTGTTCCAACTCGGCCGCAAGTATGCCGAGGCGCTCGGTCTCCGGGTGCTGGACGAGAACGGAAAGCTCGTCACCGTGACGATGGGTTCCTACGGGATAGGGGTGACCCGCATCCTCGCCGTCATCGCTGAGGCGAACAACGACGAGAGAGGCCTCATCTGGCCAAAGACCGTGAGCCCCTTCGACGTGCACGTGATCGCCGCGACCAAGGAAGCCGAGGTGCACGCAGCGGCCGAGGTCCTCGTTGCCGAGCTCGAGGCGGCAGGCAACGATGTGCTGTTCGACGATCGGCCGAAGGTCTCGCCCGGCGTGAAGTTCGGTGACGCCGAGCTCATCGGTGTGCCCGTCATCGTCATCGTCGGCAAGGGCGTAGCCGACGGAAGGGTCGAACTGTGGGATCGCCGGAGCAACGAGCGCACCCCCGTGGCGATCGGTGAGATCGCGCAGGCGATCGCCGAGTTGGCCTGAGACCGCAGCCATTGGAGCGGCGGCCAGCCTGCTAACTTAGAGGGATACTTCGGGCGCGTGGATCGCGAACGACGGACTAGTTGAATAGTGGAGGCCCTCGGTGGAGATTGATCTGAGCGTGCTGCGCCTCATGGAGCGCGAACGTGAAATTCCGTTCGAGGAACTCGTTGTGATCATCGAGCAGGCGATCCTCACCGCGTACCTCAAGCACACGGGAACGTCGGACGGCATCAGGGATGGCAACCCGGTGGCGCGGGTCGAGCTGGACCGGAAGACCGGTCGCGTGCACATCTACGTTCCCGAGCGCAACGATGACGGCGAGGTCATCGGCGAGGCAGAAGACATCCCCACCGATTTCGGCCGAATCGGCGCCTTCGCTGCCAAGCAGGTCATCAACCAGCGTCTCCGCGACATCGGAGACGACAAGGTGCTCGGCGAGTTCAAGGGGCGCGAGGGTGACATCGTGGCCGGGGTCATCCAGCAGGGTCCGAACCCGCGGATGATCCATGTCGATCTTGGCACCGTCGAGGCGATCCTGCCGCCGGAGGAGCAGGTTCCGGGCGAGGACTACACGCACGGCTCCCGCATCCGCGTGTACGTCACCGGTGTCAGTAAGGGGCTCAAGGGGCCGCAGATCACCGTGTCTCGCACGCATCCATCCCTCGTCCGCAAGCTCTTCGCCCTCGAGGTGCCGGAGATCGCCAGCGGCGTCGTCGAAATCGTCTCTCTCGCTCGTGAGGCCGGCCATCGCACGAAGATCGCGGTCAGGGCCAACGAGCCGGGCGTCAACGCCAAGGGAGCCTGCATCGGCGAGCTCGGCCAGCGTGTTCGAGCTGTCACGGCGGAGTTGAACAATGAGAAGATCGACATCGTCGACTACAACGAGGATCTCGCGACGTTCGTGGCGAACGCCCTTTCGCCGGCCAAGGTCACCTCGTCGTACGTGATCGACGCCTCCACGAAGGCCGTTCGTGCCCTCGTGCCCGACTACCAGCTCTCGCTCGCGATCGGCAAGGAGGGCCAGAACGCCCGTCTCGCCGCGAAGCTCACGGGCGCGCGAATCGACATCCAGCCGGACTCGATTCTCGAATCGGACGAGTAGCTCGCCTTCCGGCAGACCGAGATCCGGCTTTCCGTCCTTCCGGTGCCCGTGAAGCAACGAATCGCCGGATGTCGCGGCGGTGAGGTCGCGGGAATGGCCCGGCGCCACGGGGTGTTGAGCAAGGGGATAAGATGGAACCCGTAAGAACCTGCCTTGGCTGCCGACGGCGCGCGGGTCGATCCTCTCTTCTGAGGGTCGTTGCGCGAAACGGCGAAATCGTTGCGGATCAGTTCGCGATGCTTGCCGGCCGAGGCGCCTGGGTGCATCCCACCCTTGAATGCGTCGAAACCTCGATCAACCGCAGGGCTTTTGGCCGTGCGCTGAGGTTGGAGGGCGCAGTCAATACGGGAAAACTCAGAGAATCAGTACAACCACCAGTCGGCACCTCCAACCAGGTGTCCTGAAGAACAGGCTGAACGGCATAGTGACCAACTAATGAGTGACAACTAATGAGCGGCTCGAAATGAGTCCCGTCCGTAACTAAGGTCTCCTCCTCATCGGGAGTTGGCCCGAGAAGGAGAACAGTGGCAAAACCACGCGTGCACGAGATCGCAGCAGAACTCGGCATAGACAGTAAGAGGGCCCTTGAGAAGCTCAAGGAAATGGGCGAATTCGTCAAGGGACCTTCGTCAAGCATCGAACCGCCGGTAGCCCGCAAGCTCCGGGCCGCGCTCGAAGCCGATGGCGTCAAGGCGCCCGAGAAGGTCGCCGCACCGGCCCCGCGCCCCGCACCCGTGGCCGAAGCTCCGGTCGCGCCTGCGGCTCCGGCCGCTCCGGCTCCGGCCGCTGCGGCGCCGGAAGCGCCGGCTCCGGCCGCCGCTCCGCCGAGCGAGGGCATCCCGCGTCCGGGAGCCGCGCGTCCCGGCAACAACCCCTTTGCGAGCACCCAGGGAATGCAGCGTCCCGGCGCTCCCCGTCCCGGCAACAACCCCTACGCGAGCACGCAGGGCATGAACACACGCCCCGCTGCTTCGCCGACCGGCATCCCTCGTCCCTCCGCGCCCCGTCCGGGCGTCCCGCGTCCCGGCGGGCCCGGTCAGGGCCAGCAGCGTCCGGGCGGCTTCGGCCAGCGTCCGGCCGGTGCCGGCGGCGGATTCCAGCGTCCGGGCGGCCCAGGCCGTCCCGCGGGCGCAGGAGCCGGATTCCGTCCGGGCGGAGCTCCCGCGGGAGCGCCAGGATCCAACTTCGGCCCCAACCGCCCGGCGGGTGGAGGCGGTCGAGGTCGCGGGCCTGGCGGTGGTACCGCGGGTGCCTTCGGTCGCGGCGGTGGTAAGAGCAAGGCTCGCAAGTCCAAGAGGACGAAGAGAGCAGAGTTCGAACTGCGCGAAGCCCCATCTCTCGGCGGCGTCAGCGTCCCTCGCGGCGACGGCAAGTCCGTCATCCGCCTGCGACGTGGCGCGTCCATCACCGACTTCGCCGACAAGATCGACACCAGCCCCGGAAACCTCGTGACCGTGCTGTTCCACCTGGGACAGATGGCCACCGCGACGGAGTCCCTCGACGAGGCGACGTTCGACATCCTCGGTGACGAACTCGGCTTCAAGATCGAGATGGTCTCGCCAGAGGATGAGGATCGCGAGCTGCTCGCCGGCTTCGACCTCGATCTCGATCAGGAGCTCGAAGACGAAACGGACGAGGACCTGGTTGCCAGGCCGCCGGTCGTCACCGTCATGGGTCACGTCGACCACGGAAAGACGCGACTCCTCGACGCCATCCGCAACGCGAACGTCGTCGCCGGGGAGGCGGGTGGCATCACCCAGCACATCGGCGCCTACCAGGTCGTCACGGAGCACGAAGGCCAGGAGCGCGCCATCACCTTCATCGACACACCGGGCCACGAGGCGTTTACCGCCATGCGTGCCCGTGGTGCCCAGGTGACCGATATCGCGATCCTCGTGGTCGCGGCCGATGACGGCATCATGCCGCAGACCATCGAGGCTCTCAACCATGCGCAGGCGGCGAACGTGCCGATCGTCGTCGCCGTGAACAAGATCGACAAGGAGGGGGCCAACCCCGCTAAGGTGCGCCAGCAGCTCACCGAGTTCGGTCTCGTCGCGGAAGAATACGGTGGAGACACCATGTTCATCGACGTGTCGGCGCTCAACAAGGTCGGCATCCCCGAGCTCCTCGACGCGGTGCTGCTCACGGCGGATGCCGGGCTCGACATGCGCGCGAACCCCAACAAGGATGCGCGTGGAGTGGCCATCGAAGCCAAGCTCGACAAGGGGCGCGGCGCGGTTGCGACCGTGCTCATCCAGTCGGGAACCCTCGAGGTCGGGGACGCCATCGTCGCCGGGACGGCCTACGGCCGCGTCCGTGCGATGTTCGACGAGAACGGTGGTTCCGTGCAGTTCGCGACTCCGGCTCGCCCGGTATCGGTGCTCGGACTGACATCCGTTCCTCGCGCCGGCGACACCTTCCTCGTCACCGACGATGACCGCACGGCCCGCCAGATCGCCGAGAAGCGCGAAGCGGCAGAGCGCAACGCCCTGCTCGCGCGCAGCCGCAAGCGCATCAGCCTCGAGGACTTCACCAAGGCTCTCGAAGACGGCAAGGTCGAATCGCTCAATCTCATCATCAAGGGTGACGTTTCCGGTGCCGTCGAGGCGCTCGAAGAGTCGCTGCTCAAGATCGAGGTCGACGACAGCGTGCAGCTGCGCATCATCCACCGCGGTGTTGGTGCGATCACCGAGAGCGATGTCAACCTCGCCACTATCGACAACGCGATCATCATCGGGTTCAACGTTCGTCCGGACACCAAGGCTCGCGAGCGCTCAGCTCGCGAGGGCGTCGACATTCGCTTCTACTCGGTGATCTACGCGGCCCTCGAGGATGTCGAGAACGCCCTCAAGGGAATGCTCAAGCCCGAGTTCGAAGAGGTCCAGTCCGGCGTCGCCGAAGTCCGCGAGATCTTCCGTTCCTCCAAGGTCGGAAACATCGCCGGCGTTATCGTGCGATCCGGAACCATCACGAGAAACGCCAAGGCGCGGGTCATCCGCGACGGGGTCGTGGTCGGCGACAACCTCGCGATCGAGTCGCTTCGCCGGTTCAAGGATGATGTCACCGAGGTTCGCACGGACTTCGAGGCCGGCATCGGACTCGGTAGGTTCAACGACATCCAGATCGGCGACGAGATCGAGACGATCGAGCTCAAGGAAAAGCCGAGGGTTTAGCCCCGTGCTGATCGAGCCTGTCGAGGTTTTGGCGGGCTCGATCAGCGGCATTGCACGAAGGAGCACAGAATGGCTGATCCGGCACGCGCCGCCAAAATGGCGGACCGCATCAAGGTGATCGTTGCCAAGACGCTCGAGCGCGGTCTCAAGGATCCGCGCCTGGGGTTCGTGACGATCACGGACGTGAAAGTCACGGGCGACCTGCAACATGCGTCGGTCTTCTACACGGTGTACGGCACCGACGAGGAGCGGGCGGATTCCGCGGCCGCCCTCAAATCGGCCACCGGCATGATGCGCAGCGAGGTCGGCAAGAACATCACCGCTCGCCTCACCCCGTCGCTTGAATTCATAGCGGATGCCATCCCCGAGAATGCGAAGCATATCGAGGCGCTCCTCGCGGAGGCCCACAGCCGCGACGCCGAGACCGAGACGCTCAAGAAGTCCGCACAGTACGCCGGCGACGAGGACCCCTACGTCAAGCCGCGCGAATATGTGGAGGATGACGAGGCGTAGAGCGCAACCGTTTCTGTAATGTCTGTAACAGAACGGTAACTGTCGCGTGGCATGTAAGAAATACAACTGCGATATCAATGAATCACAGTCGTCGCCCGCGCCCCTGGCTCGTCGAGCGAAGCGGGCGGCCCGTCGAGCGAAGTGAGCCACATGAGAGACACCTCAGCATCGTGACAGCGCGCGCCTGTCTGCCGGACGTGATCGCGCACGGGATCGCGGGGGAGCGACGGTGATCGAGATCGGCGGCAAGACCGTCTTCACCGAGCTCACCGAGCTCGTCGACCCCACGCACACCGCCCTTCTCCTGGTCGACATGCAACACGATTTCATCGACCAGGACGGCATGTTCGGCGAGCTGGGGATCGACCTGTCGATGTACGCGGACACACGCCCGACCCTTGCCGCCCTGCTGGCGGCGGCGCGATCCAATGGCGTGCTGGTCGTGCACATCCAGAACACCGCTCTCGCGGATCGGATGAGCGACTCGCCGGCGCAGATCCGCTTCAATCTTCGGATGCACGAGTCCGCGCGCAGAGACGGTCCGCCCCTTCGCTACACCGTCCCCGGCACCGCCGGCCACGAGTTCGGCCGTGAGTTCACTCCGCGTGCGGGAGAGCTCGTGGTGCGCAAATACCGGTCGAGCGCCTTCTGGGGCACCAACCTCGAGATGCTCCTCCGCAGCAACGGCATCCACACGGTCGTCGTGGGCGGATGCACGACCGAGGGATGCGTGGAGTCGACGGCCCGCGACGCGATGTTCAACGACCACTATGTCGTGATCGCGGCCGACTGCGTCGGTAGTGATGACAGGGCGCAGCACGACGCTTCGATGCTGCTCATGCGGCACCGGTTCGACCTTGCGACTGCGGGCGAAATCGGCGCGGTCTGGGAGAGCGCATCGTCTCGCGAGGAAGATGGTGGGACGTGAGCGCGCCGGGCGCGGCCGTCATCGCCGATGTGGTCTCTGTCGCCGTGCGATCCGGCTTCTTCACCGACGATCAGGCGGCAATTCTGTCCGGCGCGACACAGGACGGATTCAGCTACGTAGGCGAGCCGGTCACACCGGGCTTTCGCTCCGTGCGCCAGGCCGGCGATGCTGTCTCGGTGATGCTCATTCTTGAGGACGGTCAGGTGGCGCACGGAGACTGTGCAGCTGTGCAATACTCCGGGGTCGGTGGGCGCGCGGCGGTCTTCGCGGCCGACTGGGCAGTCGAGCAGATCGAGCGCTTCGTCGTCCCGGTGCTGCGCGGCAGGCAGATCGACGACTTTCGCAGCATTGCGGGAGAGATCGACGACCTCGAGACAGACGGGGGCCTGCTGCATCCCGCGATCCGCTACGGCGTCACCCAGGCCCTTCTCGACGCGGTCGCGAAGGCGCACGGTGTGACCATGGCCGAGATCGTCCGCGACGAATACGACACGGGGGTCGAGATCGCCCCCGTTCCGATGTTCGTGCAGACCGGAGACGATCGGCACAACAATGTCGACAAGATGGTGCTCAAGCAGGCGGACGTGCTCCCGCACGGCCTCATCAACAACGTCGAGAAGAAGCTCGGGCGGGAGGGAGAGCTGCTGGTCGACTATGTGAGCTGGGTGCGGGACCGCATCATCGCACTCCGCGCGAGCCCGGACTACGAGCCCGTGCTCCACTTCGACCTGTACGGCACCGTCGGCGCTATCTTCGATCAGGACGTCGAGCGCTCGGCGGACTACATCGCGGCGCTCGGCCATCTCGCGAAGCCGTTTCGCCTGCGTGTGGAGCATGTCATCGATGCGGGGAGCCGCGACGGCCAGGTGCAGACCTCTGCGGCCCTGCGCGCCGCACTGCGTTCACGCGGCAGCGACGTGCAAATCGTGGTCGACGAATGGTGCAACACTCTCGAGGACATCGAACTGTTCGTCGCAGCACGGGCGGCCGATGTCATCCATGTCAAGACGCCCGATCTCGGCGGCGTCAACAACACGATCGAAGCGCTCCTGCTCGTGGCACGCAACGGGCTTGCGGCCTACTGCGGCGGTACCTGTAACGAGACCGACCGGTCGGCGCAGGTGTCGGCGCAAATCGCGATGGCGTGTGGCGCGGTGCAGGTGCTCGCGAAGCCAGGCATGGGCGTGGACGAGGGGATGATGATCGTCGGCAACGAAATGGCGCGCGTTGCCGCGCTGGTCGGCGCGCGTCGGGCGCTCAGCGCGCGGTCACGGTGACGGATCGGCATCCTGGTCCGGCGTGGCGACGAGTTCGCGACTCCTGAGGGCGTCCCACTTGGCCATTCGCTCCCGGCCTTTTTCGCCGAGCCCTTGCAGGACCGGAACCATGAGGAGCTCAACGAGCATGATTCCGCCGGCGAGCGTGTAAAAGGGCGACAGTGCGCTGACGTTGATCGGCAGCACGACCTGGGCCTCGATGGCGGCTGGCGAGAGCCGCTCATCCGTGATCAGGATGATGGTCGCACCTTTGCGCCGCGCCAGTTTGGCGATGTCGACCGCGTCGCGCTGATAGCGATGGAAGTCGACGAGAACGTAGGTGTCGCGAACACCGAGTCCGACAAGACTCCCGATGTCGGCGCCGAAAGGGTCCGCGAGGAACCGCACCTTCGATCGCACGGTCTCGAGATTGGCAGCGAGGTGCTTCGCGAGGATGCTCGAGTAGCGGCCACCGGACAGATAGACCGGTCGGGATGGGTCGGCGAGGAGTGCGATGGCGGCGTCGAGATCCTCCGGCGGCACCGCTCGCAGCGAGCGCATCGCACTGGCGGTCATTGTCTCGGCCCGCGTGACCAAGAGCTCCAGTTGCGATCCCGTCACCGGCTCCCAGTCGACCCGACCCAGCGGGCCTTCCGTGCGCAGCCGGAGCTCGTTCTTCAGGGCGGCCTGCAGCGCGGCGAAACCGGTGAAGCCGATCGCGACCGCGAAGCGCAGCACGGTGGGGCCGCTCACGCCGGAGACCTGGGCGAGTTCGGCCACCGTTCCGAGGCCGGCGCTCGGGTAATCCGCCGTAAGAGCGCGCGCGACCCGGCGCTCCGACGTCGTGAGTGCACCCAGGCGATCGGCGATCAGCTCGGCCACGGTGTCACGGCCTGCGTTCTGGTGATCTTTCGCCGAGGTCTCGTTGCTCATCCATCGGAGCTTACCGGCGTGGATTCCGAAAATGTCGCAGAACCGACATCGCCTCGCGTCCGAGTTCAGCGAGGGAGAGAGCCAGCCGAGGCGCGGGCCGCGATCGCCGATCCCCTGGCGTCGACGAGAGCGTGGAAGGAACTGACTGCGGCTGAGAGCACGCGGTCTCGCGGGTGTGCCATCACGATCCGGCGCTCGGCGCGCACGCCCCTGATCCGCAGGGCGGCGACCCCGGCGGGGTAACTGCGCCTCGGCACGATCGTCAGCCCGAGGCCCGCGGAGACGAGACCGACGAGAGTGTGGATGTCCTGGCCCTCGAACGAGATCTCTGGACGGACTCCCGCATTCTCGAGGAGTTTCTGCACGGCGGCGCGCAGACCGAACCCCGGAGCCATGAGCACGAACCGTTCGTCGGCGAGCTCGTCGAGTCGCACCGTGGCGCGTCGCGAGAGCCGGTGCTCCGAAGGCACGATGACGACCAGTTCGTCGGCGCCGAGCTCGACCATCGCGAAATCCCCGTCCTCGGGTGGGGGCGACAGGAACGCGACATCCGCGCGGGAGGACCGCAGGAGTTCCACACAATAGTGCCGCGATCCCTGGAACAGCGAGAATTCCACGTCGGGATGGTCGCCGCGGAATGCTCGGATGAGGGCGGGTACCAGGTCTTCGCCGAGCAGGTTCTGGAACGCTACCGAGATTCGCCCGCGAACCGGCGCGGCCGCGGCCGCCATTCCGGCCTCGACCTGGTGCAGCGCGGCGCGTGCGAAGGGCGCGAAAGCCTCTCCGGCGGCAGTGAGCCGAACTCCTCGTCCGGCCTTTTCGTGCAGAGCCACGCCCAGGCTCTCTTCCGCCCGCTGCATCGCACGCGTGACGGTCGGCTGCGGAATGCCGAGCAACTCCGCGGCCGCCGTCATCTGGCCGGTCTCGGCAAGTGCGACGATGGCGGGCAGAAGAGGCAGGATGCGTTCGAGGCCATCACGACTCATGTCGTAATCATATGGGAATGGATTGTTTCCATGCATTAGACGCATAATCACTCGAGACGTAGCCTGAACCGGTGGCTATCGATGCGACCTCCGCTGCTTCCGGAGACCTCGCGTGGAGCGGGCATCTGCGCGGAAGCCGCGAATACCGCCGCCTGCTGATCGGGCTCTTCTTCGCCGGCGTCGCGACCTTCGCGCAGCTTTACTCGCCGCAGGCCACACTTCCACAGATCTCGGCAGAGCTGAGAGTGGCGGCGTCGGCCTCTGCGCTGGTCATCTCGAGTTCCACGATGGGACTCGCGATCGGCGTCATCCCGTGGTCGCTGGTCGCCGATCGAGCGGGGCGCGTGCGGACGATGTCGATCGCGATGACGGCCGCGACCGTCATCGGCCTGCTGGTGCCATTCGCGCCGAGCTTCGAGTTGCTTCTCACGGGGCGGTTTCTCGAGGGTCTCATGATCGGCGGCGTACCGGCGACGGCGATCGCATATCTCAGCGAGGAAATCGATCCGCGGCACGCCGCCCGCGCCGCGGGAACCTACGTTGCGGGCACCACGATCGGGGGGCTGCTCGGCCGGCTCGTGGCGGGCCCGCTGGCGGAACTGACGACCTGGCGCGTGGGAGTCTTCGCGGTTGCGGCCCTGTGCACGGTGGCCGCGGTCTTGTTCGTGGGGCTGGCGCCGGTGCCGCGCGGATTCGTGCCGCGGGGCGTTCGCATGCGAGACATCGACGGGGGGATCGCCCGGCGGCTCGCTGCGAACCTGCGCGCTCCGCGCCTGCTAGCCGTGTACGCCCAGGGTTTTCTGCTCATGGGTGGCTTCGTCGCCCTCTACAACTACCTCGGGTTCCGGCTGGCAGCTCCACCGTTCGACCTGCCACCGACGCTCATCAGTCTCGTCTTCGTCGCTTATCTCGCCGGAACATGGTCGTCCGCGCAGGCGGGCGCTCTGGCGGCGCGGTTCGGCCGGTGCTCCATCCTGCTCGTGGCGATCGCCGTCATGATCGTCGGCGTGCTGCTCACCCTCGTCTCTGAGGTCGTGCCCATGCTCATCGGGCTGGTCATCGCGACGGCGGGGTTCTTCGCCGCCCACGCCGTCGCGTCGGGCTGGGCCCCGATCGAAGCCACGGTCGGGCGAGCGCAGGCGTCGTCACTCTATAACCTCGCGTATTACGCCGGTTCGAGCCTTTTTGGCTGGCTGGGTGGAGTCTTCTTCGTCGCTGCTGGATGGACCGGAACCGCCCTCATGATCGCGGCGCTCGCGCTCGCCGCCACTGCCCTCGCCGCGGTGCTGCTCACCGGCGCGCGTGCGCCGGGCGACCCGGTCGCGCCGCGACCATGACCCCCGTTCACTTCAGCAGACGCGAGAGCACCCGATCGGCGAGAGGCTTGCCTCCCGTCTGGCAGGTCGGACAGTACTGGAGCGTCGAATCGGCGAAGATCACCTGGCGCACGGTATCGCCGCACACCGGGCATGCTTCGCCGGCACGACCGTGCACGCGCAGGTTGGACTTCTTCTCCTTCTTGAGTTCGGACGCGGCCAGACCGTCGGCCCTTGTGATCGCTGCGCGCAGCGTTCCCTGGATCGCTTCGTACAGGCGGGCGAGTTCGTCCGGGTTCAGCGCCGCAGACTTGAATGGCGACATCCTCGCGCTGTGAAGAATCTCGTCGGAGTACGCGTTGCCGATGCCGGCGATGATCGACTGGTTGCGCAGTACCCCTTTGATCTGCGAACGCCCCGCCGTTCGAAGAATATTTGCAAAGGCCTGCTCGGTGAATGTCTCGCTGAGCGGGTCTGGACCGAGGCGGGCGATGCCCGGCACGTTCGACGGGTCGGCCACAAGGTAGATCGCGAGACTCTTCTTGGTGCCCGCTTCGGTGATGTCCAGCCCTGAGCCGCCTTCGAGCACAAGTCGTGCCGCAAGCGGCCCATGGCCGACCCGGCCGGACTGCACCGGCGCGCCCTCGCGCCAGCGAATCCATCCAGCCCGCGCGAGATGCATGATCAGGTGCACCTCGCCGATCGAAATATCGAGGAACTTGCCGTGCCGCGACACTCCGGCGATGAACTGGCCGGCGAGGGCCGAGACGGGAGGGTCGAAGGTCTTGAGGGCAGCGAACGACGTGACGTCGAGCCGGTCGACCCGTCGTCCGTTGAGCCTCGCGCCCAGGTCCACCACGAGGGCGTGTACTTCGGGAAGTTCGGGCACGGCTACAGTCTCCGCCAGGCTGTGCTCTCTGTCCATCGCCCGCTGTGTATGCTGACGGCGTGCTCTACGTCACCTTCTACGCGACCGACCTGGCTCAGCTTCATCGCATCGCCGAGGTGTATCCGAGACATCGCGCTCACGTCGACGATTTCGCCCGCGGTGGCCAGATCTGGATGATCGGCAATTTCGGCGATCCCGTCGGCGAAGGAGCTATGTGCATCTTCCGTTCGCTCGAGGGGGCAGAGCAGTTTCTGGCGAGCGACCCCTTCGTGCTCGAGGGGATAGTGGCCGCGTCATCGGTCCGCGAGTGGGAGCCGCTCGTCTACGAGGGCAGTTCGTAGCCCTCAGCGGGGTTGCCGACGACGAGGCCGTCCCTCAGCAGGCCGTCCAGCGCTCTCGCGAACTGGGACTCATCCACCCCTGCCGAGTGCATCTCGGCGAGGGTGACCGGAACATCGGACGCTCGCAGCTCGGCGAGGATCAGCCCGCGCACCTGCCGATCGGAACCCTCGTATTTCTTCTGCACGGCTCTCTTCGCGCCGACGTACTCCGGATAGCCTGCCGCGCGCCAGGCGCACTGCGCGGCGATGGGGCAAGTGGCACAGCGCGGTGAACGGGCGGTGCAGATGAGGGCGCCGAGCTCCATGATTCCGGCGTTCGTGATCCGCGCCTCTGCCGCATTCTCGGGCAGGATGGCCTCCATGGCGGCGAGATCGCGCTTCGACGAAGGCGGTCCGGTCTCACCATGGCCGTCGATGGCGCGGGCGATGACGCGTCGCACGTTGGTGTCGACGACCGGATGCCGATGGCCGTATGCGAAGGCTGCGACGGCGCGCGCGGTGTAGTCCCCGATCCCCGGCAGCGCGAGCAGCTCGCGGACATCGTGAGGCACGACGCCGCCGTGCCGCTCGGTGATCGCGACGGCCGCGGCGTGCAGGTTGAGGGCTCGCCGCGGATAACCGAGGCGCCCCCACGCGCGTACCGCATCACCGGAGGGCACGGCCGCAAGATCGGCGGGCGTCGGCCACCGGACGAGCCATTCCTCCAGCCGGGGGATCACCCTGGCCACCGGTGTCTGCTGCAGCATGAATTCGCTCACCAGAGTGCCCCACGCCGTGAAGCCGGCACATCTCCACGGCAGGTCGCGACCGTTTGTCGCAAACCAGTAGTTGATGGTCTGCGCGATGTTCACGAGACCACTCTAGATTCGTCGCGCGGTCCCCGGCGTAGTCTTGGCACATGGCCAGATGGGCACCCGAGAAAAACGACACACTCGACGCGCTCGCCGCCGAGATCGTTCACAATTACGGGGTCGGCCGGGTGATTGTGGCCGTGGACGGCGCCTCCACGACCGGCACCGGTACCCTCGCGGACGGTCTCGCCGAGCAACTGCGCACGGACGGGCGCAGGGTGTTTCGGGCATCCATCGCCGACTTCCACAGGCCGCGAGCGGCCAGGGACGATCCGGGCGCGGAATCTCCGAAGGCCTACTACGCGGAGGCCTTCAACTACTCGGTGTTCCGACGCGTGCTGATCGATCCCTTTCGTGCCTCCGGCAGCACGGGCTTCGTGCTGGCGGCGTACGACGCGAAGCGGGAGGTAGCGATCCAGCCCAAGTGGATGACCGCCGGCCCCGACGCCATCCTCATCGTCGACGGGACGTTTCTCAACCGCCGGGAGCTCGCGGGGCTCTGGAACTACTCGATCTTCGTCGAGGCTCCCGCGGAGGGGTCCACGGTCGAGACCGAGGCCGACGCGCTGTATGCCGCCGAGGTGCGCCCTCGCTCGGCCGCGGTGGCGATCATCGACAATGCGGACCCCGACCACCCTCGGAGGGTCTTCGCCGACTCCTGCTAGCTCGTCGCCGCCTGCATCCGTGCGATGACCTCCTCGGGGGCGATGAATTCGTGGCTCCGCTCCACCTCATGCACCATCGCAACGAGGACCTCGTTAACCGGGGTGGCCACGCCGAGCAGCTTGCCGTGGTGCACGATGGCGCCATTGAGGTAGTCGATCTCCGTTCGTTGGCCTCGGCGGATGCTCTGCAGCGTCGATCCCGGATTGGGACGTCTACCCATCCTGCGTTTCATGAGCAGTGGCAGCAGCTGGCCGACCGCGACCGGGGAACGGAGGAGCATTCTCAGCATGCCGTTGGAGAGGCCCTGCACCTTCTCGAAGACGATGCCTTTCGCGACGCCGACCCGTACCGCTTCGCGCATGCTCTCCGTCATCACCAGGCGGAGGCCGCGGTGTGACACCACCTCCTGCACGCTGATCCCCGTAATCGCCGGCAGGGCATTCAGGTGATTGACGATCAGCTTGGTCCACTGGGCGCCTTCGAAGTTGCCGGTGACGGCCGTGGGCATGACCGCTCCGAGAATCCTCGAGGCGTACACGCTCGGCAGCAGCTCGCCGCCGAGATAGGTCGACCCGCCCGTCGTCACGGTCACCTGGCCCGGGGACAGAAAGGATGCCGCATAGAGCACGAGTCCACCGACGATGTCAGATCGCGGCGCGCCACGGCGTGCGTTCTCGACGCCCTCGAGACCGTTCTGCATCACGACGACGGGGATGCCGACGAGAAAAGTCGCATTCGCCTTGAGGGCGGACTCGGCATCCTGAGCCTTGGTGGCGACGATGGCGAGATCCGGACTTCTGGTGAGAAGCTCGACGGCGCTGACGCGCGCCACGTATTCGCCCCAGACGCCGCTCAGGCGGATGCCATCACGTGCGATCGCCGCGAGATGATCGCCGCGAGCCGTCACCTGCACGTCGTGCCCAGCCCGCGCGAGCAGCGCGGCGATCGTGCCGCCGATCGCGCCGGCGCCGATGACCGCAACCCTCATGTTCCGAATACTACTTGGCCGACGGCGATGCCCGCGGTCGCGGCATCCACGGACCGACCGTGCCCGAGGATCCACTGATAACCTGTCATGCGGTGATCGGCCAGCGGACGATCGACGAGGGAACTGGAGCGCGGTCGTGAGGCAATCGGGCGGTCAGAGCGGCATCCTTCTCATCGACAAGCCCGCGGGCCTCACCAGCCACGATGTCGTCGCGCGCACGAGAAAGCGCGCGGGCACCCGCAAAGTCGGTCATGCCGGTACCCTCGATCCGATGGCGACGGGACTCCTCGTGCTCGGCGTCAACAGCTCGACGCGCCTTCTCACCTACGTCGTCGGCCTCGACAAGGAGTACTTCGCGACCATCAGGCTCGGCGCATCAACCAGCACCGATGACGCCGAAGGCGAGTTCCTGCATGAGGCATCGGCGGAGCGCGTTGCCACCATCGAACCCGCGGCGATCCGTGCCGGTCTCGACTCGCTCAGCGGTCAGATCAGCCAGGTTCCGAGCAGCGTGAGCGCCATCAAGGTCGACGGCAAGCGTGCCTACGCGCTGGCGCGCGCGGGGGCGAACGTCGAACTCGCCCCGCGCACGGTCATGATCTCCGCGCTCGAACTTCTCGACTCCCGTTCTGCACACGGTTTCCTCGACCTCGACGTGCGGGTGGAGTGCTCCTCGGGAACCTACATCCGGGCGATCGCCCGTGATCTCGGGGCATCCCTCGAAATCGGCGGCCACCTCACGGCGCTGCGCCGCACCCGAATCGGACCATTCTCGATAGCGGACGCCACCGAACTCGAGAGCCTCGACGTGCTGGCCTCGCTGCTCGGGCCTGCGGATGTCGCGTCCCGGCTGTTCCCCGTCTATCGCCTGAGCGCAGTGCAGGCCGTCGATCTCGGGCACGGCAAGAGCCTCGAGGCGACTCGGCCGGTCGACGGCGACGGACCGGTGGCCGCCATCTCGCCTAATGGCCGACTGGTCGGACTCGTCGAGTTCAGTGACGGGGTCGCGAGACCGCTGGTGAATTTTCCGGCGGACGAAGTGCCGGCGTGATCGAGTGGTTCACGCTGGTGCAGGTCGCAGTCGGCGTGTTGGCCGGCCTGTTCTGCATCACGATGGGACTCGCGGGCCGCGTGCCCAACGACTACAGCCTTGGCGCGACGCTGCTGGTGGAACTACTGCTGGTCGCTCAGCTCGTCGTCGCGATCGTCGCACCGCTGGCCGGAAACCCGCCATCCGGCAGTCTGCCCGAGTTCTACATCTACCTCGTCTCAGCCGTCATCCTTCCGCCGCTCGCGGGTTTCTGGGCTCTCATCGAACGCACTCGCTGGAGCACGGTAGTCCTCGGCGTCGTCTGCCTGGCCATCGCGGTGATGGTCTACCGCATGTATCAAATCTGGGTCTTCCAGGTGGCCTAATCTTGATCTGATGGCAACGAACTCTTCTTCCCGCGCGGTCGGCGTCGGGCGCGTCCTGATTGCCGTCTACGGGATCCTCGCGCTCGCCTCGACCGGGCGCTCCGTCTTCCAGATCATCGACCGATTCTCCGAAGCGCCCGTTGCCTTCACTCTCTCCGCGATCTCCGCCGCGGTCTACATCGTCGCGACGGTCGCACTGCTCCTTCCCGGGGACACCTGGTATCGCGTCGCGTGGTTCACGATCGGCTTCGAGCTGCTCGGCGTGCTCGTTGTCGGCACCATCAGTCTGGCCGCGCCATCCGCGCTCGGCCTGCACAGCGCGAATCCCTTCGGTCGTGAGGCGACGGTGTGGTCGGCCTATGGCCTCGGCTACCTGCTGGTGCCTCTCGTGCTTCCGGTTCTTGGGATGTTGTGGCTCTATCGCCGACGCCCCGGCGTCGTGCGAGAGGTGGCATAGCGATGGAGTACTACAGATCTCTCGCCGAGCTTCCGCACGATTTCGGCCCGTCCGCGGTGACGATCGGAAAGTTCGACGGAGTGCATTCCGGCCACCGTCGGGTGATCGAACAGCTCTGCGACGCGGCGAAGGCCGACGAGCTGCTGCCGACGGTGCTCACGTTCGATCGGCATCCGCTCGCTCTCCTCGACCCGGATAAGGCACCGACCAGTCTGACCAGCAATGAGCAGAGGCGTTCGGTGCTCGAGAGCACGGGCGTGGCGGCGGTCGTCATGGTGGAGTTCACCAGGGAGTTCAGCCGGCTGAGCGCCGAGGAGTTCATCCAGCGCGTGTTGGTGGAGGCGTTGCACGCGCGCCTCGTCTTCGTCGGCCCGGATTTCCGATTCGGTCGGGATGGTCTCGGCGACGTTCAACTCCTCATCGAACACGGGCGCCGGAAGGGCTTCGATGTGCGAATGATCGATCCGGTCAGACCCGACGGTGATCGGGTGATCTCCTCCACCTGGGTGCGCGATCTCCTCGCAGAGGGACGCGTCGACGAGGCGGCGAAGCTCCTCGAGCGCAGGCCCACCGTTCGCGGCGAGGTCGTGCATGGTGAGCAGCGCGGACGCAAACTCGGTTACCCGACCGCGAACCTGTCCGCGAACCTCGAAGGATTCATTCCCGCTGACGGGGTCTACGCCGCGTACGCGACGGTCGACGGTCGCACGATGCCGGCGGCGGTCTCGATCGGCAACAACCCCACGTTCGTTGGCGTGCCGGAGAGACAGGTCGAGGCGCACCTCCTCGATGAAAACCTCGACCTGTACGGCAAGACGCTGGAGGTCGCCTTCGTGGCGTTCATTCGTGGCATGGCGAAGTTCGACAGCGTCGATGAGCTCGTAGACCAGATCCGTCTGGACGAGCAGCGCGTGCGAGAGATCCTGCAGCTGTCCGCCCGGCCGACAGCGTAGCGCGGCCAGCAATGCCCGATTCTCGTTCGCTGCCCCTGTGGGCGGGTCGTACGGTTGTCCTCCTCGGCGTACTCCTCGTCGGACTGAACCTCAGAACGGCCGTCGCCGTGATCTCGCCCATCGTTCCGGAGATCGGCGTCGACATACGGCTCGACAGCGTCGCGCTCGGCGTCATCGGCGCGGTGCCCCCGGTCGCCTTCGCGCTCTCGGCGCTGTTCGGCGCGCTGCTCGCGAAGCGAATCGGCGTGGAGCGACTGCTCACCCTCTCGATCGTCGCCATGATCGTGGGGCAGCTGCTCCGATCGGCCGCGACGAATTTCGCGCTGCTGCTGCTCGGCAGCCTCATTGCGATGATGGGTGCCGGCATCGGAAACGTACTTCTTCCCCCCATAGTCAAGCGCTACTTCCCCGATCGCATCGGACTCGTCACATCGCTCTACGTGACCCTCCTGTCGATCGGAACGGCCATCACGGCAGCACTCACCGCTCCGATCGCGGATTCGCTCGGATGGCGGACATCGCTGGCGGTCTGGTCGATCATGGCGCTCATCGCCCTCGTGCCATGGGTGATCGTGCTGCTGCGGCACCGGCGTGATCGTGCAGCTCTCCAGGCGGGCGGAGAGCCGGAACTCGAGGAACCGCCATTGGGGACGACGGGGCGCATCTGGCACTCGAAGACCGCCTGGACGATCGCCGTGATCTTCGCGATGTCGGCGTTCCACGTCTACGTCGCCTTCGCCTGGCTGCCCCAGCTGCTGGTGGATGTCGCCGGTGTTTCGCATGTACAGGCCGGAGCGTTGCTCGCGCTCTACAGCATCGTCGGCCTCCCGGCGGCGCTCGTCGTTCCCCTGCTCACGGCGAGGTTGAAGAATGTGGGCTGGGTCATCCAGAGCGGTGTTGCGGCGTTCGTGCTCGGCTATCTCGGATTACTGCTGGTGCCGACCGTCCTCACCTGGCTGTGGGTCCTGCTCATCGGTGCGGGACCGCTGCTCTTCCCGGCGGCGCTCACGCTCATCAACCTGCGTACACGCACCCACGAGGGATCGGTCGCGCTGAGCGGTTTCGTGCAGACCATCGGCTATGGGATCGGCGCGCTCGGACCATTGCTCGTCGCGACGCTGCGCGGCCTCACCGGCGGTTGGACGGTCGTGCTCATCCTCCTCATGGCAACCGCGGTCGCCTGTGCGGTCGTTGGCACACGATTGGCGAAGCCCACCTATGTCGAGGACGACAGCGCTCGCCCCTGACCGATCTAGACCACGAGCTCAGCGCGGTGCACGAGTGCGGCGGCACCGACGAGCGGGCCGTCGCTGGACAGTCCGGATGGCACGATCTTCACCTTGGTGACGAAGGCGAACTGTTTGCGGCGTGCGACCGCGGCTCTCATGTGATCGAAGAGGTCTGGAGTCACCTGCGAGAATCCGCCGCCAATGGCGACCACCTCGAGATCGACCAGGGCGGTGGCCGAGGCGATGCCTTGGCCGATCGCGCGTCCGGAGCGTTCGACGGCTGCCGCGGCGATCGGATCGCCCGCGCGATAGCTCGCTCCGAGCTCTTCGCCCGTTGTGCCCGTCCAGCCCTGCCGCCGCGCCCAGGCGACGGTATGCGGGCCGGAGGCAATGGCTTCGACGCAGCCGATTCCGCCGCACGGGCATGGGTCGTCGAACCCGGCGACCTCGACGTGGCCGATGTGTCCCGCGTTGCCCGTCGGGCCCGACACCGTGTTGCCGTGCAGGATGAGCCCGCCTCCCACTCCCGTCGAGACGATCATGCCCATGACATTGTCGTAGCCGCGACCGGCACCCACCCAGTGCTCCGCAAGGGCGATACAGAGGCCGTCCATCCGAAGCGTCACGGGAAGGTCGGGGAGGGCCGCGACCACCTGGTCGCGCAGGGGATACTCCCGCCAGGCGGCCAGGTTGAGAGGCGACACCCGGCCCTCTGCCTCGTTGATCGGTCCGGCCGATCCGACGCCCACCCCGATCAGGCTCGCGCCATGCGGGAGCGCGGCGAGTACCTTGGCGATGACCTCGTCGACCGAGGCGGCGAGCTGCTCAGAGCTGCGCTCCGGCCCCGTCGGCGCGCGGAAGCGGCTGCTCGCCAACACCGCGCCGGCCGGGTCGACGAGGGCGGCCTCGACCTTGGTGCCCCCGAGATCGATGGCGAGGGCGAAGTTCTGGGTCACGAAACGGTCCTTGATGCGACGCAGATTGTCGCGTAGTGGGAGAAAACGTGGCGACGATTCCGATGGTCGGCCCGGCGAAGCTGTGACGCTTGCGGGCGGCGAACCAGACGAAGAAACTCGTCATCATGCTGAAAGCATATGGGAACTCCCGCGGCGTAGAGTTACAGCCGTGTCAGCCACCGACCTGGTCCTCGAGCGTACTGTGGAACTGCCGCCGGTCATCGTGTTCGACGCCCTCATCGATCCGGACCTGGTGGTCGGTTGGCTCGCGCGGGCGAGCATCCAACCGGTATTGGGCGGCCGATATGACCTCGAATGGCTTGGTTACGAGACGGAGCAGGCCACGTCCGGTGTCATCGTCGAGCTAGCCGAACCCGCGTCTCTTTCGGTGCAGACCGACGACCACGGCAGAATCGATTTCACGCTCGAAACCCTCGAGGGAGGTCCGCGTGGGACCGGTACCCTGCTGCGGCTCCGCGTCCGGCTCGCGATGGAACCGGCGTTCTCCGGCCGAGTTCGGGAGGCGTGGGAGTCGCGGCTCGACAGGCTCGAGGAGCTGCTGCGCGGCCATCCGGCGGATTGGGTGCGTCTCGCCGGAGCGGGCGACGCGGGCAAATCCGAATCGGACGATCGGTCACGCGGCACCCCGGGCTAGCCGCTCGAATGCGCAGGTGAGGTCACGTCGGTGGCTCATGTGAGCAGATCATCAACATATGTTGCTGAATCTCGACGTCCCGCCTACGCTGGTTTCGATGGACAGCGCCAGCACCACCACAAGCGACGAGATGCTCTCGGTGCGTGCCGCCGAGCTCTACTACGAAGACGTCAAGACCCAGGACGAGATCGGTTCCCTTCTCGGAATCACCCGCTGGAAGGTCGGAAGACTGCTCGCTCAGGCGCGCCAACAGGGCATCATCCGCATTGAGATCGTGCATCCGCGTGCCCGGCGCCTGCCACTCGAACGCGAGCTGCGCCAGCGGTTCGGCCTGAGCGATGCGGTCGTCGTGCCGATGCCGGCCGAGGCCTCGACGCTGCAGTTGCGTGTCGCGGAGGCAGCCGCCGACTACCTCCAGGCTCTGCGCCCGGTGCCCGGAATCCTCGGCGTGAGCTGGGGCAGGACTCTCGACGACATCGGCGCCAGCCTGCCGGACGGCTGGGCGCGGGGAGTCGATGTGGTGCAGATCAACGGCGGCGTGAGCCTGAACAAGCGCGCCAGCACGGCGGCGACCACCGCCGTCACCATCGCGCGCCGCGGGGGAGGGCATGCGACGCTGCTCCCGAGCCCGGCGATCCTCGAGCGGCGGGAGACTCGCCTCGCGATCGAAGCGGACCGCACGGTTGCCGGCGTTCTCGAACTCGCCGCTTCGGCATCCGCTTACCTGTACAGCGCCGGCGTCGCGGACTCGAGTTCCGTTCTCGTCGACAGCGGCTACCTCAGCCCGGATGACGTCGAAGAGCTCGTGCGCAAGGGCGCGGTCGGTGATGTGGTCGGCCGCTACATCGACGCGAACGGCAACATCGTCGACCCGGGATTGGACGAGCGCACGGTCGGCATCGGGCTCGACCAGCTGCGCTCCGCGACGACCAGCATCGCCGTGATCTCAGGCGAGGCGAAACACCACGTGGCCCGCGCGGTCGCCCGGAGCGCGCTGTGCACCGTTCTCGTCACCGACGAGGAGACGGCACTGGCGGTACTGGAGGAAGGCAGACCATGACCATCGAACGATCGGTAGCGCTCGCGCCGGCCGAGCGAGCCAATCAGCTCATCGGGGGCGAGCTCACCGAAAAGAGCCTCAGGCTGCACCTGGAGGGGCTGCCCGGCGTCGACGCGGTCGGCCTCGAGGCGCGCGCCGCCGACCTCGGCACGCGCTCGATCAAGACCACCTCGAAGGCCTGGGCGCTCGACAGGGTCATCGAGCTCATCGACCTCACGACCCTCGAGGGCGCCGACACGCCCGGCAAGGTGCGGTCGCTCGTCGCCAAGGCGATGACGCCCGATCCCTCTGACCTCAGCGCGCCCCGGGTCGCCGCCGTGTGCGTGTACGGTGACATGGTTCCCTACGCGATCGAGGCGCTCGGCTCCGCACATTCGGCGGGCACCGACAGCGGGATCAACGTGGCCGCCGTCGCCACCGCCTTCCCGAGCGGGCGTGCATCCCTCCCGGTGAAGATCGCCGACACGAGGCACGCCGTGGCTGCCGGCGCCGACGAGATCGACATGGTCATCGACCGAGGCGCATTCCTCTCCGGCCGCTACGGTGTGGTCTTCGACCAGATCGTCGCCGTGAAGGAGGCCTGCCGCCGCGACGACGGAACGTATGCGCACCTCAAGGTGATCCTCGAGACGGGGGAGCTCGCGACCTACGACAACGTGCGCCGCGCATCCTGGCTCGCGATCCTGGCCGGTGGCGACTTCATCAAGACCTCGACCGGCAAAGTGGCGCCGGCGGCCACACTGCCTGTCACCCTGTTGATGCTGCAGGTCGTGAACGACTGGCACCGGCTCACCGGCGAGAGGATCGGCGTGAAGCCGGCCGGCGGCATCCGCACCTCCAAGGATGCGATCAAGTATCTCGTCACCGTCGCGGAGACGGTCGGCGAGGAGTGGCTGCAGCCGCACCTCTTCCGCTTCGGTGCATCCAGCCTGCTCAACGACGTGCTGTTGCAGCGGCAAAAACTGACGACCGGCCACTACAGCGGCCCTGATTACGTGACGGTGGACTGATGACTGCTTCCGACAAGCGATGGCTCGACTACGCCCCGGCGCCGGAGTCCACGGCGATTCTCCAGCTGCGGGACTCATACGGGCTCTTCATCAACGGTGAGTTCGTGGACGGCCACGGCACGCCGTTCTCCACGATCTCGCCGGCGACGGAGGTGAAAATCGCCGAGATCTCCGCAGCGAATGCCCAGGATGTGGATGTCGCGGTCGCCGCGGCGCGCCACGCCTACGACCGCACCTGGTCGCGCCTCAGCGGCGCGGACCGCGGCAAGTACCTGTTTCGCATCGCCAGGCTGGTGCAGGAGCGCGCCCGCGAACTCGCGGTAGCCGAGAGCCTCGACAACGGCAAACCAATCAGAGAGAGCAGGGATGTGGACGTGCCGCTCGTCGCCGCCTGGTTCTTCTACTACGCGGGCTGGGCCGACAAGCTCGACTACGCGGGCCTCGGACCGAACCCGCGCTCGCTCGGCGTCGCCGCCCAGGTGATCCCGTGGAACTTCCCACTGCTCATGCTGGCGTGGAAGATCGCGCCGGCGCTCGCCGCGGGCAATACCGTCGTGATCAAGCCGGCAGAGACGACGCCGCTCACAGCGCTCATCTTCGCCGAGATCCTGCAGCAGGCCGACCTCCCCGCCGGAGTCGTGAACATCATCACCGGTGCCGGCGATACCGGTTCGCTGCTCGTGAACCACCCGGATGTCAATAAGGTCGCCTTCACGGGGTCGACCGCGGTCGGACGTGCCATCGCTCGTTCGACGGCCGGATCCGGCAAGAAGCTCACGCTCGAGCTGGGCGGCAAGGCGGCGAACATCGTCTTCGACGACGCGCCGATCGACCAGGCGATCGAGGGCATCGTCAACGGCATCTTCTTCAACCAGGGCCACGTCTGCTGCGCGGGGTCGCGGTTGCTCGTGCAGGAGAACATCCAGGACGAGGTCGTCGACCGGCTCAAAGCTCGGCTGTCCACGCTGCGACTCGGCGACCCGCTCGACAAGAACACCGACATCGGGGCGATCAATTCGCGCGAACAGCTTGACCGCATCCGCGAACTCTCCGACGTTGGCGAACGGGAGGGTGCTGAGCGCTGGACGGCGGATTGCATCATCCCGAAGGACGGCTTCTGGTTCGCGCCGACGATCTTCACCAACGTTTCGACGAGCCACAGGATCGCTCGCGAGGAGGTCTTCGGACCGGTGCTGAGCGTGCTGAGCTTCCGCACCCCCGCCGAGGCGATCTCGAAGGCGAACAACACGCCGTACGGTCTCTCCGCCGGGATCTGGAGCGACAAGGGCAGCCGCATTCTCGGTGTCGCCGACAAGCTCCGTGCCGGTGTCGTCTGGGCGAACACCTTCAACCAGTTCGACCCGTCGTCGCCCTTCGGAGGCTACAAGGAATCCGGCTACGGTCGCGAGGGCGGCCGTCACGGGCTCGCGGCCTACCTCGAGTCCTCCGGCTGGCATTCGCCGGCCGCAATCAGCAAGGGAGCACGCAAGTGAGCCGCCTCACCGTCCCCAAGACCTACAAGCTCTACATCGGTGGCACGTTCCCGCGCAGCGAGTCGGGGCGCGTGGACGAGGTCGTGACCGCCGAGGGTGCCTTCCTCGCCAACGCCGCGAAGGCATCCCGCAAGGACGCTCGCGACGCCGTGCTCGCCGCGCGATCCGCGGTCGCCGGCTGGTCCGGTGCGACCGGCTACAACCGTGGCCAGGTTCTCTACCGCATCGCCGAACTGCTCGAGGGTCGTCACGAGCAGTTCGTCGAGGAACTCCGGCAGAGCGACGGGATCACGGCTGCCGCCGCCCGAAGACAGGTGGACGCGGCGATCGACGTCTGGGTCTGGTACGCCGGCTGGGCGGACAAATATGTGCAGGTGGTCGGCAACGGCAATCCGGTGAGCGGACCCTATTTCAACGTGTCCACGCCGGAGCCGACCGGGGTCGTCGCGGTGATCGCTCCGCAGGAATCCTCGCTGCTTGGACTCGTGAGCGTCGTGGCGCCCGCGCTCGTCAGCGGCAATGCGGTTGTGGTGGTCGCGAGCGAACGCTCGCCCCTCGCGGCGATCAGCCTGAGCGAGGTGCTCGCGACCAGCGATGTGCCGGCCGGGGTCGTCAACGTCCTTACGGGCTCGGCGGCGGAGATCGCGCCGTGGCTCGCCAGTCACGCCGACGTCAACGCCCTGGATCTCGCCGGCGCGGGCGCCCTGGACTGGGTGGACCTGCAGATCGCGGCGGCGGAGACGCTCAAGCGCGTGCTACCGCCGGAGGACGGCGTCGTCGCACCCTCCGTCGAGCGCGTCGCATTCTTCACCGAGACGAAAACGGTCTGGCACCCCAAGGGACTGATCTAGCGGTCGCACGCCCGCGGGGAGCCCGCCCCGCCCCCTGATGTGGGGAGGGCGCTGCGCTATGGCCCCACCTACGCTGGGACGATGACCATCGGGGGAGCGTCGCGCATCGGGGGTATTCGTGCCGCCGTGCTCGTTGTCGTGCTCTCGACTCTCGGGCTCACGTCCGTCGGGGTAACCGGCGCCTCCGCGACGGAGTCCGACACGATCGCCTCGCTCGTGAATCAGGCGCGTGCCGCCGCCGGGCTCCCAGCGCTTGCACACAATCCCGCAATGGATGCCGTGGCACTGCGGTGGGCGCAGCAGATGGCGGCGACGAACACCATGAGCCACAACCCGAGCTATGCCGCACAGATCCCGCCTGGTTGGACGCGAGCGGGAGAGAACGTCGCCATGGGCCAGCCGACGCCGAGCGCGATGCACGATGCGTGGATGAACTCTCCGGGCCATCGGGCGAACATTCTCGGCGACTTCACGGACGTCGGCATCGCCTTCATCACGGTCGCTGGCACGACCTGGGGCGTGGAGGATTTCGGCAAGTATGCCGCCCACGCGAGCGCGCCTGCCCCGGCGGCGGCTCCCGCTCCCGTGGCGAAGGTACCGGCGGTGAAGGCCGCAGCACCCGTCGTGAAGGCCGCAGCACCACCGCCGCCTGCGCCCGTCGCCCCGTCGCCCGCGCCGCCCGTTGCGACGACCACGCCGTCGCCGGATGCGAGCACAACTGCGCGGCCGTCAGCCGCGGCATCCACCCACCGCAGCACGTCGCCGACCCCGCGGACCGAACAACTCACCAGCACGGCTGTGAAGTCCGCGCAGGGCATTCCCGTTGGGTACATCCTCGGGATCGTCCTCGTCGCACTCGGCGTAGCCGGCGGTATCTACGGCCAGATGCTGCGCCGCCGCGGCAGGCGATCGCCCGACGCCTAGCTGGGGGTCGTCGCCGCCGATTTCTCACGGGAGGAACCGGTTTCCCTAGCGTTTCACAGCGCGTCGCGCGATCATGGAGTGACGCGTCTTCTCGACCGCGCCGCCATGGAGGTCCACAATGACTGCAGACACGGTTCTTTTCTTGGGGGACAGCATCACGCAGGGCGGCGACTGGGCGGCCTGGTTTCCGGAACTCAACACGCTCAACTTCGGTGTCGGCGGGGATACCACGGAGGACGTGCTCGCGCGCCTCGACACCGTCGTCGAAGCCCAGCCGGACGAGATCGTGCTTCTCATCGGAACCAACGATCTCGGGCTGAGGCGCAACGTCGAGACGCTCGTGCGCAACGTTCAGTCGATCCTCGTCGATCTCCGCCGCGATCTACCGGGAACCCGGATGCTGGTGCAATCGGTCATGCCGCGCGGCAAGGAGTTCGCCGACCGCATCCGCGAGGCGAACATCCACCTGCGCCAGTTCTCGTCGACCGTGCACGCCCAGTTCCTCGATCTCTGGCCGGCGATGGCCCTCGAAGACGGAGAGATCAACCCGGATTACTCGGACGATCGGCTTCACCTCAATGCCGCGGGTTACGAGGCCTGGCTTTCCGAACTGCAGCCCGCGCTGGAGCGCCTCCGCGATGAGCCGCCGATGAGCCGCCCTATCCAGGCGATCATCTTCGACGAATACGCGCGACCGAATTCATAGCGCCGCCCAGACCCGCCGACCGCTCGGAACCTGTCGACGGTTCAGAGCCTGCCGACAAGGGTCGTGTAGAACGCGACACCCCTGAGCAGCGTTGCGGTGTGCATCCGCTCGTTGCGCGCGTGCAGAGTGCCACGCTCCTCCTTCGACATCTCGAACGGGCTGAACCGGTACACGTGGTCGCTGATCCGTGTGAAGTGGCGGCCATCGCTCGCCGCCATCATGACGTACGGCGTGACGATCGCGCGTGGAAATGTCTCCTGGATCGAGTCCCTCACCAGTTGCCAGGCGGGCCCGCTCGTCGGCGAAGTCGGAGAGGGTTCGTTCGGATGGATGACCGCGATGGCCACCCGCGCATCGTTGATCGCGTGACGCACATGCTCGACGGCCGAGGATACCGACGAGTCGATGGCGATCCGCACGTTGACGGTCGCCACGGCGCGTTCGGCGAGGGCGTTGGCGGCCTGGCTTCCCTGAAGCATGGTGACTGCCTGAGTCGTGCGGATCATCGCGCTGGTCTCGTCGCTGAGCCGAGCGAAGAGCGCCAGCAGGAGCGGCCTGGTGAGCCAGAGATTGGTGAACACGGCCCTGAACGGGCTCTGGGCGTGCGCGCCGAGGATGCGGATCATCTCGAGCGTCGTCGGCGTGAACCCGGCACGGAACGGTCGCTTGTTGAGGCGCACGATCGCGGTGGCAAGGCGGGTTGTCGCCGAGAGTCTCGGAGGCGTCGAGGCGTGGCCGCCCTCCTGCTCAACGGTCAGCGTGAGGCTCAGGATTCCCTTCTCGCTCACGCCGACGACCGCGATCGGCCCGCTGACCCCCGGAAAGATGTCCTCCACGACGGCGCCGCCCTCGTCGACGACCAGGCCGGGTCGGATGCCGCGGGACTCGAGCAGGTCCACGATGGCCCTGGCACCGCCGCCCTCGGTTTCCTCGTCATGGCCGAAGCTCAGATAGATATCGTGCTCTGGTCGGTGTCCGGCGAGCACCTGGGCCTCGATGCCCTCGAGCACGCAGACGAGCGAACCCTTGTCGTCGAGGGTGCCGCGACCCCAGACGAGCTGCTCTTCGCCGACGCCGACCAAGTCCGCCGCGAAAGGCGGATGAGCCCAGCCGTCGTCGGTGGCCGACACCACATCGTAGTGGGCCATGAGCACGGTCGGGGGTCCGTCCGACCTTCCGCGCCAGCGGTAGAGCATCGAATAGTCGTTCACGATTTCGCGGCTCAGCACGCGATGAGTCGCCGGATACAGGCGGGGCAGCAGGTCGATGAAGGCCCGGAACGGTGCCCAGTCCGTCTCGTTCGCGTCGAGCCGGGAGATGGTCGGAAGGCGCACGAGCGCCCGAAGGTTGGCGATCGGATCCGACATGGGCCCATTCTTCCCCACACGCAGGAAAGAATAGGCTCATGACCTCTTACCCAACGCCCGAATTCCGGCGCACGGCGCTCGCCCCGGGAATCCTCGGTGCGATCGTGCTCCTGGCCGGACTCGCCCTGCTCGACAATGCCGGCGGCTACCTGTTCATCCGCTTCGGCGTGAGCATCCTCGCGCTCATCATGTGCGTCTTCTCCTGGCAGGCGAAGCAGTGGTGGTGGATCGTCGCCCTGCTCGCGATCGCGGTGCTTTGGAACCCCGTGGTGCCGCTGGCCTTCCACGGGCAGGTATGGGTTGCCCTCCAGTTCGTCGGCGCTCTCGTGTTCGTGCTGGTCGGCATCCTCGTGAAGGTGAAGAACCCGGAAGACCGCAACCGACGGCGCTGAGCACCTATCTCCTCGGGCCCGGCCGGAGTACGGTGCGAACATGACTTCGCTCTGGCTCGACACGGCGCGCACGATCGACACGGATTCCTTTGCTCCGGATGCCCGCTACGACGTCGTCGTCGCCGGGGCAGGGCTCACCGGGCTCCTGAGCGGCCTGCTCTTCGCGAGGGCAGGGCTGCGTGTCGCGATTCTCGAGGCACGCTTCGTCGGTGCCGCTGCCTCGGGGAACACGACTGCCAAGCTCAGCCTGCTGCAGGGCACACGGCTCTCCGAGATCCTCAGGCACTCGACGCTCGCCACGGCGCGGGCCTACGTCGAAGGCAATCGCGAGGGGATGATGTGGCTGCTGCGTTACTGCGAGGAGCACGGAGTTCCGGTGCAGCAGAGGGATGCATTCAGCTACGCGGCAAGTCCGGATGGCATAGCAAGGGTTGACGAGGAGTATCGCGCGGGGGTCGCGCTCGGACTCGACGTCACACGGGAGTCGTCCCTCGACGTCCCGTTTCCCGCCTACGGCGCCGTCGGCCTGGCGGGGCAGGCCCAGTTCGACCCGATGGACGTGCTTCGGGCGCTCGCAACGGACGTCCGGGGCCACGGCGGCGTGCTGGTGGAGGACGTCAGGGTGCAGCGGGTGAAGCCGGGCAGCCCCAGCTTGGTCACCACCAATCGCGGCACGGTGCGCGCCGACCGGGTCGTGCTCGCGACAGGCACGCCTTTCATGGACCGAGGGCTCTATTTTCTGAAGCAGGAGGCACAGCGCTCGTATGCGCTGGCATTCCGGGTCCCTGGCGAAGTGCCGGCGGGGATGTACCTCTCGGTTGACGCCCCAACACGGTCGATTCGTACCACCCCGGTCGGCGACGAGGAGCGGCTCCTGGTCGGCGGCAACGGGCATCCGGTTGGCCGCCATCCCTCGCCGCTGAGTCTCGTGGAAGACCTGACGCGCTGGACGGAGGAGTATTTTCCGGGAGCGGAGCGCACGCATTCCTGGTCGGCGCAGGATTATCGCCCTGCCGGGCGGATCCCCTTCGTCGGCTGGCTTCCTCGCGGTCGAGGACGGGTCTTCATCGCGACCGGCTACGAGAAATGGGGGATGACGAACGCCGTGGCGGCGAGCCTCACGTTAGCGGCGGACATCCTCGGCGGTCATCTGCCGTGGGCGCAGAAGCTGCACCGTCGCGTCACCACACCGGTGGACGCGGGTTCCTTCATCGGCGCGAATGCCGCGGTCGTCGTGGCGGCCACGAAGGGCTATTTCGGCGCGTGGTTCGCGGCTCGGCCGAGCGATCCGCCAGAGGACGGCCGCGGCATCCTGACCCACCGAGGATTGCGACCGATCGGCATCTCGACCGTCGACGGCGCGACCTGCACCGTTTCGACGGTCTGCCCGCACCTCAACGGTGTGGTTCGCTGGAACGACGCGGAACTCTCCTGGGACTGCCCGCTCCACGGCTCGCGTTTCACCGCGGACGGCCGGCGACTCGAGGGCCCGGCGACCCGGGACCTGCGTCGACTCGCGTAGAGCCGGATGGGGCGGCAAGCGATGACGAAACGCGGTTCACAGGCGACGGCGCTAAAATGTCGAGAGCTAGTGGCTCGCGTCGACACGATCGGCAGGCGAGTCAGGCTCGAGAGATTGGGCCGAAAACCGTGACCGACATCCATCAACCCGCATTTCCGAACGCCGTCATAGCGCGGACTGTCACGAGCACTGCCCCGCCGGCCCGCGCCTTCCCCACGTCTTCGATGAACGCGCGCGTGGACCTCGTCCCCAGCAAGGGCAGGCTCGCGCTGCTCAACGATCGGCTGACTCCGCATGAGGCGATGGTGGAGAACCTGTTGTTCATCCGCAGGGTCCTGGAGGCCGCTGGCGTCGACTACCTGCTCGTCCGCGGCAACGACTCCCGTCCGCTGATCGCGGTCGACCGCCGTGCTCGCAAGGCGCTGCGCCGCGCCCTGGCGCTCGCCTGTGCGGAGGAACCGTTCTATTCGAAGCCCGCCGACGGCGTGCACGGGGCGACGGTGGCGCTCGCCGATGGCAAGCTCGCCGCCGACAAGTCGACGCGTGCCTTCATCCTGTACCGTCCGCGGCTTACTCCGAACGGGGAGCTCCGGTACGGGGCCGCAGCCGGGGTGCGCCTCGAGCTCTGGACCTACGACTCGGAGTTCATCACGGCTCCCGCCGAGAACTCGCTCATGAGGGTCGTGCTTCCCCGCACGGAGGCGTTGCGCGACAGCATCGACCTGTTCGGCGAGAGTTGGCCGACCCTCGCCGGCATGTTCGATCCGCAGGCGCGCGACATCGACTTCGAGATCGACATCGTGTTCTCCTGGGTCGACGGCGCGGCGATCGAATGGCAGCGCGCCAGAGCTCGGCGGATGCGCAGTTACGTCGTCGGTGAAGGTGACGATTCGCAGGCCCGCTTCCGCCAGCTCGATGAACTGAAGTATGCCCTACGCTCGGTGTACCTGTTCGCACCGTGGGTGCGAAACGTGTACGTCGTCACCGACTCGCCGAAGCCGGACTGGCTCGCGGAGCATCCGCGGGTCGCGTTCGTGTCGAGTGAGGAGTTCTTTTCCGACCCCTCTGTGCTTCCCACGCATAACTCGCACGCCGTCGAAAGCCAGCTCCACAACATTCCGGGCTTGAGCGAGCACTTCCTGTATTCCAACGACGACATGTTCTTCGGTCGTCCCGTGACACCGGACATGTTCTTCTCGCCCGGGGGCGTGACCAGATTCATCGAGGCGACCACGCGTATCGGTATGGGCGAGAGCAACATCGAACGCAGCGGCTTCGAGAACGCCGCGAGGGTCAATCGCCGACTGCTGCGGGGGCGCTTCGGCCGCACCATCACTCGGCATCTCGAGCACACGGCGGCTCCACTGCGGAAGTCGATTCTCCGGGAACTCGAGGCGGAGTTTCCGGAGGACTTCGCCCGTACCGCGGCGAGCACCTTCCGGGCGGCGACGGACATCTCGGTGACGAACTCTCTTTACCACTACTACGCACTGCTCACCGGTCGGGCGGTTCTGCAGACGGAAGCCAAGGTGCGCTACGTCGACACGACGATGCGGGTCGGCCTCACCGACATGACGCGGCTGCTCAAGCGCCGCAACGTGGACCTGTTCTGTCTCAACGATGGGAGCTTCCCCGAGCTGACCGTCGAAGAGCGGGCGAGCGCGGTCAGGTCGTTCCTCGAAGCGTATTTCCCGATCGCCGCGCCGTGGGAGCGCGCTCCCGAGGCTCCGATCCCGAGCTAGACCCCTCCCGCGCGAGACCGCTCCCGCCGAGACCCCTTCCGCCCGATCCGCTTCTCCGGAGGTTTGCGGCGCCGAGGCCGCGTCCGCCCATCCGCTTTTCCGGAGGTTTGCGGTATCGAGGCCGCGTCTGCCCGCAAAAAGGCGGCCGGAACGACAGAACTCCGGAGAAGCGGGTGGGGCGGAGCGACCGTGCTCCGGAGAACGGATAGGCCGGTGCGACAAAAGCTCCGGAGAAGCGGATGCCGCGGCGGGGCTAGACGGTCGCGAGCTCCCGCGTCGGCGGGTGGAGCTCCTCGTCCGGTGCCAGCGATGGCGTCCCACTTTCGGGGATCGTCACGCCGTTCGCGGCGAGGATGCTGGCCGTCTCCGCCGCAGATACGTACGAGACCGGCGCATATTCCCCGATCGGCACCACCGAATGCAGCACTGTGTTCTCGTAGACGTGGATCAGATTGTAGGCCTGGGCCCCGTCCCGCCCGCGCGTGCCGCCGACGGGAACGTTGAGATCCTGCGTGTAGCAGGTGGCCGAGGCGACGGAGACCGGAACGCCGGCGAAAGTGGCAGTCGTCGAGTAGTGCAGATGGCCGGCAATGATGCCGCGCACGTCCGAACCCCGGATCACCTCGGCGAGGCCGTCCTGGTCGCGCAGCTCGACCAGGATCGCGAGATCGAGCACGCTCGGTACCGGAGGGTGGTGCATGGCGATGATGGTGCCGTGCGGCGCGGGAATAGACAGTTCCTCGGCGAGCCAGTCGAGCTGGGCACCGGTCACCTGTCCGTAGTGCGAGCCCGGCACCGTCGAGTCGAGCGCGATGATTCGCAGTCCGTTGACGAAGTGCACGCGGTCGACGGGCCCGGTTGACGGATACTGACCGAGCAGCCCCTCGCGGAAGTGGCCCCGGTCGTCGTGGTTGCCCATCACCCAGATGACTTTGGCGCCCATTCGAGCAGCAGCCGGATCGACGATCGCGCGCAGCTTGAAGTACGCTTCCGGATCGCCCTGATCGGCGAGATCGCCGGTGAACACAATCGCCTCCGGCCGTGATCCCGAGGATTCCAGCTCCTCGAAGATCTGACGGAGATGCGCCTCGCTGTCCACAGAACCGTAGAGCGGGCCGGGTCCTGCAACGAAATGCGTGTCGCTGAAGTGGAGGATGAAGTGGTCGGGCCGCGAGAACTGGGCCGTATAACCGGTCATGTACCTATCTCACCACTACAAGCTGGCCGGGAGGTGAACGGAGCACGGCGATCCGCATCCCGAATCGTAACGGCGCACAGCGTGCGAAACGCGCGGCAGAGGCCTAAACTAGCTACAGCACCCGGCCAGCCCGTTCATCGTCTCGACCCCGGTACTTGAGTAGTCACTCGGTACTGAGCTGCTCGAGTCAGGGTTGGTCGAAGCGGGGTTGGTTGCGGCAGTGCAGTGGCAGCGGCCAGAACTGTTCGCCGATTACCGGCTCTCTCATCCCGAGGGATACGGTCGCAGTCGGTCCGGTGCTCAGAAGATGCAGGAGAAGCATGGCTCGGTCCGGTCAGGGGCAATCGGCGCAGGGTAAGGCAGCGAGCGGCAAGTCGACGCAGCGCAAGCAGTCGTCGCGCAAGCAGCCGCAGCGCCAGTCGCAGCAACGTCGATCGCGCGGTACCGACGACGCGGGTGTGATTCCGGTGCTCGCACGTGCCGTGCGCGAGGTCGAGGGCGCGGCGGAACGGGGCAAGGTCGGCCCGTCGAACCGCACCAAGTTCCAGGTCATCGCCCTGCTCATGCGCGAAGAACGCGCGAGGGCCAAGAACGACAAAGAGGTGACGGATGCCGAGCGCACCGAGCTTCTCAAACGTCTCGACGGAGTCGCGACCATCCTCGCGAAGACTGCGGCGCGCGACACGTCGCTCATCCAGTTGCTCGCCGAGGAGACCGCGGTGACGGATGCCGCACGGACTCTGCGACGCGACATGCTCATCGCGGCGGGCGTCGACCTGTCCCCCGATGAGCTCATCATCGTCAGGGAGCCGGAACCGGTGGCTCCGTCCGCAGAGCGTCAGGTCGTGCCACAGTCGGTCATCGCCCGCCAGCTCTCCAATCCGTTCCTCGCCCCGGACTTCAGCCAGATGGCCAAAGTCCAGCCGGTCACGCGTCGCCTTGCCAACTGGGAACTGCTCGAACCGCTGTTCCGCGCGTTCGAATACGGCTCTGGCGGCAACGTCGCAAGCATGGACCTGCCGGAGCCGACGGCCGCGGACCGCAGGGTGCCGGAGAAGCTCGAACTCTTCAACCACCAGGCGGCGTTCGTCGCGAGCGCCCGTGAGGGGCACCGAAGCTACCTCCTGGCCGACGAGCCCGGTTTGGGGAAGACTGCTCAGGCGCTGCTCGCCGCGCAGGTATCCAACTCTTACCCGCTCCTCGTCGTCGTTCCCAACGTCGTCAAGATGAACTGGGCGCGCGAGGTGGAGCTCTGGACGCCCAACAAGACCGCGACCGTGATCCACGGATCCGGCGAAAACCTCGATGCATTCGCGGACGTCGTGATCGTGAACTACGACGTGCTCGACCGTCACGTTGGCTGGCTCGGGACCCTCGGGTTCAAGGGCATGGTCGTCGACGAGGCGCACTTCATCAAGAATCGGGAGTCGCAGCGCTCGAAGCATGTGCTGGCGCTGGCGCAGAGCATCCGGGCTCGGTCGCGCAACGCGCTCATGATCGCGCTCACCGGAACGCCGCTCATCAACACGATCGAGGACTTCCGGGCCATCTGGCAATTCCTCGGCTGGATCGACGGTGAGAAGCCGACCGCGCTGCTCATGGAACGGCTAGAGGAGAACGGCCTTACCCCGGCCGACTTCGGCTTCTTCGCGGAGGCCAGGCAGACCGTGATCGACATGGGCATCGTGCGGCGCAAGAAGCTGGATGTCGCGGCCGACCTGCCGAGCAAGCGCATCGCCGACCTGCCGGTCGAGCTCGACGACGACCTCGGTCGATCCATCCGCCAGGCGGAGCACGATCTGGGGATCCGGCTGCTGTCGCGGTATCGCGCCCTGCTCAAGGCGCGCACCGAGGTCGCCGACATCCCGCATCCCGAGCTGGTCCGCATGGTCGCGAGGGCAGAACTCGAGGAGTCGAAGGCGGCCAAGACCGGCGAGAACGTCTTCACGATGGTGCGCAAGATCGGGCAGGCCAAGGCCGTGCTCGCGGCCGATTACACGGCACAGCTCGCGCGATCGGTCGGCAAGGTCGTGTTCTTCGCGAAGCACATCGATGTGATGGATGCCGCGGAGGAGACCCTCGCCCGGCGCGGACTCAAGACGGTCTCGATCCGTGGCGACCAGACGGCCGCCTTCCGCCAGGCCCAGGTTGACGCCTTCAACAACGACCCTGACGTGTCGGTCGTCGTTGCGTCCCTCACCGCGGCCGGGGTCGGCCTCAACCTGCAGGTCGCATCGAACGTCGTGCTCGCCGAGCTCAGCTGGACGAGCGCAGAGCAGACGCAGGCCATCGACCGAGTGCATCGCATCGGCCAGGCCGAGCCGGTCACGGCCTGGCGCATCATCGCCTCGCAGACGATCGACGCGAAGATCGCCGAGCTCATCGACAGCAAGGCCGGCCTTGCGGCTCGCGCGCTCGACGGCGACGACGCCGAAGTCACCGGAGAGTCGAGCGTGCAGCTCGACGCCCTGGTACACCTGCTCGAGCAGGCCATTGGGGATGCCGCGGACTAGGAGAGTGCGGCGCGCTCGACGAGGCGTGTGATGGCGTCGGACGGGATCGATAGCCAGCTCGGACGGTTGCGCGCCTCGTAGACGGCCTCGTAGAGCGCCTTGTCGATCTCGAAGGCGTCGAGCACGGCGCGATGGTCGCGCAGATCATGCCCGGAGGCCGCGCTGTAGCCGTCGACGAAGGCGCCTCGGCAGGCGGCGGCCCAGTCGCCGGCGGAGTGCCCACCCGTGAGCGCGAAGGAACCGGCGACGTAGTCGAAGGAACGCAGCATTCCCGCGACATCCCGAAGCGGAATATCGGGCTGGGAGCGCTCTCGCATCGGCCTCAGCGGTTCTCCCTCGAAGTCGAGGACCACCCAGCCCCGCCCCGGCACCGCAAGAACCTGCCCGAGATGAAAGTCTCCGTGGATGCGCTGCAGCCTCGGCCATGGGCTCGCCACGGCTCGCGAGTACACCTCGTCCAGGGCGCCCCGATGATGGTCGAGCGCCGGCACCGCTTTCGCGGCGAGCTCGAAGCGCTGCCGCATGCTCGCGACGACGCCCGCGATATCGGCGGGGGTCGTCGCGCGAGAGGGGAGGGCGCTCGCGAGCGTGCTGTGCATTTCGGCCGTCATCTCGCCGAGGTCCCGCGCTCGTTCGCTGAAGTCTTCCCCGACCTCGACGGCTCGGACCGCCACCCGCCAGGCATCCTCTACTCCGGGAAGGAACTCCTGCGCGAACGCCAGGTGGCCGTTGGCGATGTCGTGCGGCGCGCCCGCGTCGCGCCACTGTGCGCTGATGTGGCCGATCGATGTGGGCACCACCGCGGAACCGGCCGCTGCGAGCACGGCGGTGAGTACGACGTCCGGATTCTCGCCGTCGTGCAGCGCTCGGAATACCTTGCAGATGATGGGGGAGGATGGCTCACCGTCCCCGGTCGTGATGTCATAGATGATCGAGGTGTTCGACTGCTCACCGCCGAGTACGCGAGACGCGCCGATGACCAGGCCGTCATCGACGACGTCTCGACGCCCGTTGGCGACGATTCTGCCCGATCCGTCCGGCGCCAGGACCTCGCCCTGGTCGAGGATGAGCCTGAGCAGCGCACCCGCGAATGCCGGGTCGTGGGGACCGTCGTAGATCCAGATGACGCCGGTCGCGTCCTGACGTGTGGCCACCAGTGCCCGCTCGGCGCCCTTGAGCGGGGACCGTCGTTCGGTGAGCGGAACCTGGTAGAGCACCGGATGCTCGGCATGGTCGAGAACGAGATGGACCCGGATCGAGGCAGGTTCATGCGCGGAATCGAGACCGAATCCGCCGATCAGTTCGAAGCGCGGAGTGCGCCCCTTGCCCGCGAACCAGCGTTGCCGCGTCATCCACGCCGCGAGATAGTCGGGAACCTCGTCCACGACCACCTCCGCCGGTGGGCGGGATCCACCACCCAAGCTCACCCTACGCAGCCGTTGCACGCCAGAACACCCCCTGACACGCCCTGGCGGGATTTTCGTGCCGCGGATCCCCACTTCGGGGGAGCCCATCTCTGGGGGCATACAAGACCCACGGTCTGCGCATACGCTCCTATACAGCACCACGGGGGACATCTGGGTGGCGGTGACTTCGCGAGAGTCGAATCGGAATACGGGGGTATACCCGATTCGACTCTCGCAGTAACGAAGTCCCGCCACCCATTACCCGGCTGCTTCAGGCGTTCTCCAGTCGCCATCGCGATAATGGTCGGATGCTTTCCAGAGAACTCGCACTCGCCCTGCAGGGTGCCGGCGTGCGATGGCGTCCCGTTTCGGGGGACGCATTCGTCATCAATCGCGAGGGCTTCGAGGGCGACGTCTTCGTCGTCAGCGACATGACCATCGAATCTCACGAGTTCGAAACCGGCACCATCCTCGGGTTCAACGGAACCACCGAGTGGGCGCTGGACTCCGTGGCCCTCGAGAATGCTTTGTGGCTTCCGCATGAGCACCAGCTGCGCGAGCTTCTCGGCGGCACCTTCCAATCGCTCGGTCGCCGCGAATTCGGCTATCGCGTCGATTTCGCCATCAACGGCGAATCCGCATTCGAAGAGGCAGCAGACGCTGCCGATGCCTACGCCGGTGCCCTCCTCCGTCTGGTGCGCGCGGCTCTCTAGCGAGAGCGACCCGAGCGGGTCGTTCGACGACCATACGAGCCCTAATCGCGAAGGGCGCGCAGGTGGGCGTTGATACCGGCGGAGAGTTCCGCGTCGACCGAGAACGCCGCGCCGTCGAGCTCGCGCACGGGCGCGGCCAGACGCACGCTGGACACCAGCCACGCGGCATCCGCCCGCCGCAATCCCTCCGGGGTCACTTGCTCGAAGCCGGTCTCGAGACCGATGCTCTCGACGTGGCGGAAGACGCTCGCCTGGGTCGTGCCTTCGAGGATGCCGAGGCCGGTGCCCGGCGTGAGAACGCGATTGCCGACCCGGTAGACGACGCTTGAGGTCGGTCCCTCGAGCACGTAGCCGTCGCTGGAGACGAAGATCACGTCGTCGGCCCCGCGCCGTGATGCCTCGCGCAGTACTGCGCGATTGATCGCGTAGCTGAGCGTCTTGGCGCCGGCGAGCAGCCACGGCGAAGTCTGTTCGACGTCGTGACGATAGCCGCGATCGAGCGTGACCACCCGGACGCCCTCCACGCGCACGCGCGAGTAGTCCGGCGAGTGTGTCGCGAAGACCCATCCCGTCGGGCGTCCGTCGCCCTCGATGCCGCGAGTCATGACGGTCTTGACCGACGCTTCGTCGGCAGGCTCCAGTTCTGCTACGGCCGCGAGGATGGCCGATCGCCAGGCGTCCACATCGGGTGCCGGCAATTCGAGGGTTGCCGCGGAGTGGACGAAACGGCGCAGGTGGTGTTCGAGGGCCTGGGGACGCTCGTTTCCAACGCTGATCGTCTCGAAGATGCCGTCGCCGCGTGTTGCGCCGAGGTCGAGGGCGCTGAGAAGCGGAGCAGTGGGGTCGGCGAACCCGAACGACGCCTCTTCGGCGCTGTGGGGCGGCGCATCGGCGGATGGCTGGTTGAGCACGACGAGGACCTGTGTTGGCACTCGACCATTCTGCCCGGTCGGAGTGCAGCCCGCGATCAGCGGGAGAGTGCCGCTTCGAAGGACTCGAACACGGCGGCGTTGAACAGAACGAAGCGAACGAGGTCGATGCTGCCAGCAGCCTGTTCGTCGATGACCTGGGACACCGTGGACACCGCGATGAGCGCGGCGTCCTCCGCCGGCCAACCGTAGATGCCAGCGGAAACGGCGGGGAACGCGATGCTCGTGGCGCCGAGTTCTGCAGCAACTCTCATCGACTCTCGGTACGCGCTTGCGAGTTGGTCGCTGTGATCGATCGACCTGGCCCACACGGGACCAACGGTGTGGATGACCCAGCGGGCAGGGAGTCGCCCGGCGGTCGTCGCGACCGCCAGTCCGGTCGGGAGTCCATCGGGCAGGATGGTCGCGCGCAACTCTCTACAGGCGGCGAGGATGTCCGGGCCGCCCGCGCGATGGATCGCGCCATCCACTCCTCCACCTCCGAGCAGGGAGTGGTTGGCCGCGTTGACGATCGCGTCGACGCGCTCCGTCGTGATATCGCCCCGGTGCAGCTCGATTCGTGTCATTTCTCAGTCCTGCGCTGCACGGGAATGCTGGCGGTGTTGCCGTAGGCCTTGCCGCGACGCGGAATGAAGATGGCGAGGATCACGCCGGCCGTGGCGACGGCCGCACCCATGGCGAATACGATCTGGAACGCCTGGGTGGTCGGTATCGGCGCGCCGCCGGAGAGCACGAAGTGTGAGGCGAGGATCACCCCGACGAGGGTGGCCGCGACGGTTGAACCGAGCGTGCGCATGACCGAGTTCAGACCATTGGCGGCGGCCGTCTCCGTCGGAGGAACGGCACGCATGATGAGCGTCGGCATGGCGGCGTACGCGAACCCGACGCCGAAACCAACGATCGTGGAGACGACGATCACATGCCAGATCTGGCTGTGCAGGAACACCGCGAGAGCGAACGCGATCGTGATGATGATGCCGCCGAGAATCAGGCTCGTGCGCGGTCCGCGGGCATTCGAGAGCCGGGCCGCCACCGGCGACATGAAGAACATCACCAGTCCGAGCGGCATGAGGCACAGGCTCGAGATGATCAGCGTCTGACCCAGCCCGACGCCCGTCGTGGTCGGTGCTTCGAGCAGCACGGGCAGGGCGGCCGTCGTGATGAAGAACGCAAAGCCCACCGAGATGGACGCGAGGTTCGTGAGCAGCACCGGCTTGCGTGCCGCGACCCGGAGATCGACGAGCGGGTCCTTCGTGCGGAGTTCGACGAAGCCCCAGATCATCAGAACCACGATGCCGCCGACGAAGAGCACAAGGGTGAGCGGACTTCCCCAGCCCCACTCGCTGCCCTTCGAAACGGCGAGCAGGATGCCGACCAGGCCGAGGCCGAATCCGAGTGCTCCGAGAATGTCGAACCGACCACCGACGCGCAGCGTGCTCACCGGGATGATCGTCGCGACCAACACGATCGCCAGAATCGTCAGGAGGGTGGCAAGCCAGAACAGGTAGTGGTAATCGAAGTTCTGCGCGATGATCGCGGCGACGGGCAGGCCCACGGCTCCACCGACGCCGAGCGTCGCACTGACCAGGGCCACAGCGCCGCCAAGACTCTTCGCGTGCAGGACGTCGCGAAGGATGCTGATGCCCAGCGAGATCACCCCGAGCCCGACTCCCTGGAACACCCGCCCGATGATCATCGGCACGAGCGTGTCGGACAGCGCGCAGATGATCGAGCCCGCCGCCATGAGGATGAGCAGCGTGAGCACGATGCGCCGCTTGCCGTACATGTCGCCGAGACGCCCGCTGATGGGGGTCGAGATCGCGGCGGCGAGCAGGGTTGCGGTCAGCACCCAGGTGGCATCCGCGCTCGTCGCATTCAGGAATTTGGGCAGCTCGGGGATGATCGGCGTGACGAGGGTCTGCATGAAGGCGGCGATGAGTCCGGTCAGCGCCAGCGTCGTGGTCATGGCCCTGTCGCTCGGTCGCCGCGTCAGACGAGCTCGTTCCGCCAGCGTCAGCGGTTCGTTGACCGGGTCGTCGGGGGAAGTGTCTGAACTCACCGTTCAACTCTAGGCGCGGGGCGACGCGCGGGGGCGACGCCGGTCGCGGCTAGCCCTGGAGTGTATAAATGCCCCAGTCGTCCACGCGCCAGTCGATCCAACCGTTGACGCGCTGCAGGCTCACCGTGACGTCGTACGACTTCCCGGTGCTGCTCTTCGCAGCGCAGCCGAACTGCTGGCCGACGATCACCGGCGGCACGGGTGGGCAGGTGACGTCGAGCTGCGCGCCGATGATCGAGGCTTCCGCGGCGACGGACTGCTGGGCCTGCACGCTGAAGGTCGCGGGAATCGCGGCGATGAGCAATCCGGGAACCACGAGAACGGAGCCGACCTGCAACAGGCCGAATGCCGCCCAGACGAGAAGGGGAGCCAGCCCGATCCGGCCGATCCTGCTGATGCTGGACGATCGAGCGATGAGGTAAACGGGCGCGCTCAGCAGCGCCCACGCCCACGTGGCGGTGTGCTCGTAGCCCGCCCGCTTGAGTTGCGCCCTGTCCACGATGGCGAGGATCACGACGAGAACGTACGAGCCGCCCCCCACCGCTGCGGTCACGATGATTCCGAGGCTTGCGCCGTACCCAAGCAGCAGAAGGAGACTCGCCACCAGCATGAGGAGGGGAACGAGCGCGATGATCCAAACCGGCGCCGTGTAGAGAGGAAGGCGATTCGGAGGTGCCGGGCGCCGCGGCGTGGTGCCGCCATCGGTCGGAGGGCTCGCCTTCGATGGAGTCGTCGGAGCCGAAACGGCGCTTGCGGCTGACCGTGGGGCAAATGCCGAAGGGACCTCTTCGCCAGGATCGAGGGCGCCCTCGTCGTTCTTCGCCGTTTCGATCGGGTCGACGACGAGAGCCTCGACGACAGTCACGCCGGAAGCGGCTGCGTCGTGCTCGCCGACCGGTGCCGGTTCGTCTGCGTCGACCGTCAGCGGTGACGGAGGATCGAGTTCCTTGAGCTCCACGGGCGGCGGGGTGTGCGCGTCGGAGTCATCGCGGGCATCGCCGTCGTCGGTCGCGACCCGCGCATCCTGCTCGTCACGCTCGCGCTGTTCACGTTGCTTGCGCCTGGTCGGCACCTCGTCGTCTGCGAAGGCAAGACGAGTCGTCTGCTGCAGCACGAGCGGCGGCCTCGCCTCCGTCGTGAGTTCCGTCCAGGCGTGATTGTCCCACCAGCGAAGCTGCGGCAACCCCATGGGGTCCGGGTACCAGCCTGCGGGCACGCTGACGTCGTCTCCGAACACTCGCCGCCTCCCGTATCCTCGCTGTGAAAGCTCAGATTAGTGGGAAACCGTCATCACCGCATGCCCGCGTCGCGGGTGCCGTCGGGCCGGCTCACAGCGCGAGCGCGGCGAGGGAGGTTACGGTTGCCGGATGCATGACTTCTCGCGGCCGCCAGAGCGGGCTCCCCGTGTCCGCGGAACCGGTGCGCGTGGGGTGCTTCGCCGTGTCCCGGTGTGGGCATGGCGCGGTCTCATGGCGCGCCTTGAACCCCGTGAACGACTGCGATTCAATGCCGATCCGATTACCTCCGTCGACTACACGACCGAGATCGACTTCGTCGGCCGCGGCATCCGGGATCAGCGGCTCGATGTCATAGCACCGCGCGAAGCGATGGGGCCGCTTCCGGTCTACGTCTACTTCCACGGCGGTGGCTGGACGTCCGGGGACAAGGCGGCGTTGACCAAGTACTGCGCGAGTCAGGCGGCTGCCGGCATGGTCGTCGTCAATGTGAACTACCGCAAGGCGACGGGTTTTCGGATGGCACACATGATCGCCGACGCCGACGCGGCGCTCGGGTGGGTGCGCGACAACATCGGGTCATATGGCGGCGATGCGAGCCGCGTCGTGCTCGGCGGGGACTCGGCCGGCGGCCAGATCGCAGCGATGTACTCCGCCGCGGTGACGCATCCAGAACTCGCCGCACACTATGCACTCCGTCCGGCGCTCGCGCGGTCGAGCCTGCGCGGGCTCGTGCAGCACTGCAGTGCCGTGGATTTCTCCGTGATCTTCGAGCGCGGATTCATCCTGAGCCGCAACTTCATCAGGATGCTGCTCCCACGGAACGGACGCGGACTGTCGCTTCGGCTCGCGTCGCGTTACCTCTCACCCATCGAATGGGTGGCGGCCGGGCATCCACCGGTGTTTCTGAGCACCTCGGAGCGCGACTACTTCTACCGCGCCAACCTCAACTTCCTCGATCGGCTTCGCAAGCACCAGGTGCCCGTCGACACGGTCATCTATACGCGCTCGCAACCCAACACGGAGCACACCTGGCAGCAGGACGCGAGCTTTCCAGAGTCGCAGGTGGTCTACCGGGCACTCCAGGACTTCGTGTGGCGCGTCACCCGGAGCTCACGGGCGGCCCTCGCCGAACGCTAGATTGATTTCGTGGCGATTCGCGCAGCACGGGGCTGGAACAGGGCCGGCGCGCATCTGGGCGATTTCGGATCCGCCGTCGTCGACGAAGCAGCCAGAATGGATGCCGAGCTGCTCGATCGGGACTGGACGGTGCATCCCGACGGAGTTCAGGTTTCCTTTTTCGAGGCACCGAGCGGGCTGCTCGCCATGATCTCACTCGGTGATCCCGGGAATCCTCACGTGCTGCTGGTTCCCGGCGTGACCGGATCGAAGGAAGATTTCGCGCTCATGATGCCCGGCCTCGCCGCTGCAGGGTATTTCGTGCAGAGCTACGACATCGCCGGGCAGTACGAATCGTCCAACGCCGGGCCGGAACGGCTGCCGGTTCCGCGCGAGCACTACGACTACCGGCTCTTCGTGGATGACATGGTAGCGATCCTGCAACAGGCGCCCGGCCCCGTACACGTGCTGGGTTACTCCTTCGCGGGCACGGTGGCCCAGCTGGCGTTGGTGCTCCACCCGAGACTGTTCGCGAGCCTCACACTCCTCAGCTGTCCGCCGCAGCCCGGGCAGGGTTTTCGCGGCGTGAGCTGGATCGGCTGGTTCAGCGGGCTTGCGACGGGACAGATCGGTGCCGCCCTCATGATCTGGGGCCTGCACCGTAACTTCACCCGTGTGCCGCCCGGTCGACTCGACTTCGTCGACCGCCGCCTCGAAATCACGAGGGTCGCGGCCGTCGAAGACGTCATCCGGCTCATGAAGCGCGCCCCCGATTGCCGACCGCAGCTCGCGGCATCGACCATTCCGAAACTCGTGGCGGTTGGAGAACACGACCTCTGGCCGCTCGGCCTGCACAGCACCTTCGCGACCGAGATCGGTGCGAAGCTCGCCGTCTACCGCACGGGGCACAGCCCGTGTGAGACCTCTCCGCACCAGCTCAATCGCGATCTGATCGAGCTGTACTCGCGAGCGCCCGCGGCGAGCTGAAAACGCAGGAGAAATCGAGCACAGGAGGCGAAATCATCCCGTTTTCGGGGCCTTTCGCCGGATTCTCCTGCGTTTCTGGTGCTCAGCGGCGCTAGACCGCAAGCCCGTCAGGCGCAGCATCGAGCCGGGACGCGGCCCAGGCGCGGCGCTGGCGGCGCCGCTCGCGCGGCGAGATCTCGCGGAAGTCGAGCGACAGGGTCGTGTACACCCAGGCGAGCCTGCGCCCGAGAGCGGGGAATGAGGCAAAGGGGCGCGCAGAGATCTCGACGTGCAGGCTCCCGTCGTACACGACATCCATGTCCGGCAGCAGGTGATAGCTGAGGTCGAGGTCGTCGTGCACCTCGCGCACGTCGCTGTTCACAGTGCTCCTCACTCCGCGCCACATCTCGATGGGCATCGCAAAATTGGACCCGAAGAGCGGCGGATGACCGAGCAACGCACCGATGGCCCAGAAGAACCCACCGATATAGACCACACGCCCGAGCCAGCGCACGACCGCGTTCGCCCCGTAGAACTCGCCGGGACCCGTGACCGCCGTGAGACCGTTCTGGTCGCGAAGCACGTTCTCGATGCGCTCCAACCAATCGGTCGCCGGGCGAGAGTCGGCGTCGAGCCGAGCGAGGATGTCCCCCGTTGCTGCGTCGAACCCGGCCGCCGCAGCAGGAAAGATGCCGCGTCGAGGCTCGAGCACCACCCGCGCACCACCGTCCAGAGCGACCCGTGCAGTGTCATCGCTGCTTCCGTTGTCCACGACAATGACCTCATCGGCCTCGCGGGTCTGAGCCGCGAGGGCGGCCAAACAGGTGCGTAGCATCTCCGCGTCGTTGAACGCGGGGATCACGACCGAGATTCGTGCCATGGTGCGAAAACTCTACGCCTGAACGGCGTACCGGATGCCCGTATCGGGCGCGAGTAGAGTCGTTGTCGTCAACAAGCCACAAGCGATCTGACCAGCCGATGGAGCCACGAACACCATGAACAACGCAGCAAGCAACACGATCCCGACGACGGCGGAACTGCCCTTCGTCAAGCCCAACGCGCGGACGAGAACCGAGAGCGACTCGCTCGGATCGATGGAGATCCCCGCCGACGCCTACTGGGGAATCCACACGGCACGGGCGCTCGAGAATTTTCCGATTACTCGCCGCCCGATCTCGGTCTACCGCGACCTCATCCGCGCTCTCGCCCGAGTCAAGCAGGCCGCTGCTCGGGCGAACAAGGAACTCGGCGTGCTCGACCCGGCAAAGGCCGACCTCATCGAACGCGTCTGTGAGGAGATCGTCGGAGGAGCGCTGCACGACGAATTCGCCGTCGGGGTCATCCAGGGCGGTGCCGGCACGTCGACGAACATGAACACGAACGAGGTCATTGCCAATCGCGCACTCGAGATCCTGGGGTACGAGTTCGGCGACTACAAGCATCTCCATCCCATCGACGATGTCAATCGCAGCCAAAGCACCAACGACGTGTACCCGACAGCCATCAAGCTCGCCATGGTGTTCGGGGTGAAGCGCCTACTCGCGGAGCACCAGAAACTCACGGTGTCGTTCGCCGACAGGGGGATCGAATTCGCCGACGTGTTGAAGGTGGGACGCACCCAGCTACAGGATGCCGTGCCGATGACGCTCGGCCAGGAGTTCAGCGGCTTCGCCCACACGCTCATGGAGGACTTCGACCGGCTGAGCGAGGTCATCCCGTGGCTCAACGAGATCAACATGGGAGCGACGGCGATCGGCACCGGGATCACGGCCGATCCGCGCTACGCGGAGTCCGTGTGCCGGCATCTCACGGAGATCACCGGCATCCCCATGGAGACCGCCCCCGATCTCATCGAGGCGACCTCTGACGCTGGCATCTTCATGACCCTGAGCGGCACCCTCAAGCGCGCGGCCGTCAAGCTGTCCAAGATCTGCAACGACCTGCGCCTGCTGTCGAGCGGGCCGCAGGCGGGCTTCGGTGAGATCAACCTGCCCCCGCGCCAGGCCGGTTCATCGATCATGCCGGGCAAGGTCAACCCGGTAATCCCCGAGGTCGTCAACCAGGTGGCCTTCAGCGTGATCGGCGCGGACGCGACGGTCACCGCTGCCGCGGAGGCCGGGCAGTTGCAGCTCAACGCCTTCGAGCCGGTCATCGCGCACAGCATCCTGCAGTCCATCGCCTGGATGACGAACGCCTGCTACACGCTCCGGGTCAACTGTGTCGACGGCATCACGGCCAACACCTCGCGGCTTGCCGCGCAGGTCGAATCGTCGGTGGGCGTCGTCACAGCGCTCACGCCGTACATCGGTTACGCGGCATCCGCCGCCCTCGCCCACACCGCGCTGACGACGAACTCGTCGATCGCCGAACTCGTTGTGGCCGCGGAGCTGATGACGCCGGAAGAGGTCGCGCGGGTGCTCTCGCCCGGTCGCCTCAGCGGCCTCGTGCCCGCGACAGGCGTCATCGACGTCGTGCGCCCAGCGACGGGCAATCGGGACTGACGCTGTCCGTCGTCCGACGGTGCCGGCCTCATGGCGCGTCCTGGCTGGTTCGAGGCGACCGCTCGGAGATGGATGTTGCGCGCTGTCGCCCGGCGAGCGCATGCGCGATCTCGGCCGTCGCCGGGTAGAGCCGAAGATACAGCTCGTACAGCTCGTCATAGTTGGCAAGGAATTCCCTGCGGGGCTGAGCCCGATACGCGACGGGGTTCCACTCGCCGATCGAGACCGACGCGATCGCGCTCGCGGCGAGGAATGCCGCGCCGTAGCTCGCGCCCGTCGTTATCGTCGGTACCTCCTGGGTCAGGCCGGTGACGTCCGACACGATCTGGGTCCAGAGACTTCCTTGCGTGCCGCCGCCGACCGCGATGACACGCTCGACCGATCCTCCGGCGGCTCTGAGGGCGTCCACGTTGTGTCGCACGCCGAGTGCCGTGGCTTCGAGAGCCGCTCGATAGAGGTCTCCCTGGCCGTGTTCGATGGTCAGGCCCGCCAGCACGCCCCTGGCATCCGGATCGGCGATCGGCGTACGCTCGCCTGCGAAATACGGGAGCATGAGCAGGCCGTGCGCGCCCGGACCCGCCACTTCGGCCTCCGCGAGCAATTCTGGGTACGACGGGGAGCCGAAGAGACTCCTCAGCCATCCGGTGATCGCGCCGGAGGTCGCCATGCCGCCGGCGAGGTTGCGCGTGCCCCGGAACGCGCCGACCGTTCCCCACAGGCCGGGCGCCGTGATTCGCTCGGCCACCGTGTTGATGAGGAACATGGTCGTTCCGTACATGAGCATGAGGTCGCCCGGATTCTGGGCGCCGACGCTCACTGCCTCGGTCCAGGCATCGATCGTGCCGGCGATCACGGGGATGCCGGCGGGCAGCCCGGTGGCCTCGGCCGCGACCTCGCTCAGCTCGCCCGCGATGTCCCCTGGCCAGACAAGGGGAGGCAGCCGGAGTTCTGGGGCGATTTTTGCCACCCACGGTCCGTACCACTCGTTTTCGATGCCGTCGTAGAGCGGCGTGCACTGGCTGGCCGAATGGTGGTCGAGCAGGTAGTTGCCCGTGAGATTCCACACGAGCCACGAACTCGGCATGAACAGCCGGCTCGCAGCGGCCCAGACGTCCGGCTCGTGTTCGGCAATCCACGCCAGCTTCGGGCCCACCGCCTGCGTGGAGAGTTCCGACCCGCAGCGCCGCAGGATCTCCGCGGCCCCGAGATCCTCGCTGAGTCGCGCGATCTGTTCGGTCGCGCGGGTATCGACGCCGTACAGGATGGCGTTTCGCAGCGGCGCGCCATCGTCGTCCGCAACGAGCACGCAGGGGCCCATCCCGCTCACACCGACGGCGAGAATCGTCGTCTGCGGCAGTGCGGAGAGCTCGTGCGCGATCGAGACGAACTCGTCCCACCAGATCGCCGCATCCATTTCGACCCAACCGGGATGAGGACGCGAGACCTCGTGTTCGCGCACGACCGTGGCGATCACCCGGCCGAGAAAATCGACGAGCACCCCCTTGCTGCTGGAGGTGCCGATGTCGACTCCGAGTACGACTCCCGGCATCAGAGGTTGACCGTGCCGCAGAGATGAACGGTGACCCCCAGTCGCGCGAACAGTGCGGCTTTGGCGAGCAGCGCCCTGTCGGCGGTCTCCGCGTCGGGCGCGTACGCTACGTTCGCGTGGTTCGCCTTGTGGCGCGCCATGAACTGGTTGCGGTCGATGCCGTGCAGCACGGCGTGCATGATCGGCCACTCCGGATTGGTCGCCTCCCAACGGCGCTCGGTCTCCTCGGCGGGCAGCTCGACGACGGATGCCCGCCCGATGTCGAGCTGCAGCGAACCGTCGGCGATGTAGACCCGCGACCACACGATCTCGCCCGGCCGGGAGACGCCCTTGATCGTGGAGCCGCCGAGTGGGAAGTAGACGGGGTTCTGACGCCAGCCGGTGGCCCCCGCGAAGCCTCCGATGAGGTGTGATGGCGGTACGGAGCCGGAGATCTCGAAGACCCACACGAACTGCCCGTCGAACTCTTCGCCCCAGCGCACGTCGTGCAGAGTCGTCGCGGGGTCGAGCTCCATGGCCGACCAGACGCGGTTCGTGATGAGCGCGTCGATCGCGACGCCCTCATCCGCCTCGTTGGCGAGGGGGAAGGCTTTGCCTTCCCAGAGCACGCGCTTGCCGTCGCGGCTGGTCACCGGTGGGCGGTCGGCGTTGTTGATCAGGCCCTCGGCGAGGTCGCTCGCGGGGGAGAGGTCCTTGAGCCCCTGCTGGTATTGCACCCCGATGCCGTCGAGTCCGTAGTCGTCGCTGATGCGCAGGATCGAGATGTACATCTTGTACTGCCAAGCGAGCTGGGCCTCGGTGAGTTCCGTGGCCTCGTCCGTTCCGAGCTTGAAGGTCATGCCCCTCGCCTTCAGCCAGTCGCCGACCGCGGCGGCCTCCGCATCCGAGACCGTCTGCATTTCGGCCCAGAGAGCGCTCTGCGAGAGGCGTTCCTTGTAGATGCCGAGCTTGTTCATGAGTTCGTCGTCGATGATGGCGTTGTACATGCCCATGCAGCCTTCGTCGAAAATCCCGAAGATCGCTTTGTCGGTGGCGAGTTGGTCGGCGAGCGCCTCGCCGAGAGCCTTCTCTTCGCTCTCGGGCAGCGTGGGGAGAGGCCGCACGTGTGACGCGTCGTGGGTGACGCCACCCGTCTCGATCCATTCCCTGATGCCGACCTGCACCCAGTCGTCGGTGTAGTCGACGCTCCACAGGGTCGAGTACTCCTTGCCCATCTTCGTGAGGCCGGCGTTGAGTCCAAGCAGGCCGACCAGCCCTGGCCAGGTGCCGGAGAAGTTCGCGAGCGTGAGGATCGGACCCCGATGGGTGCGCAGGCCGGAGAGCACGTGGTGGCTGTACTGCCAGACGGCCTCGGCCACGATGAGCGGCGCATCGGCGGGGATGTGCTTGAAGACCTCCATGCCATGACGCTGGCTGTGGATGAAGCCGTGGCCGAGCACCTCGTCGACCGGATTCGCGCGCACGATCGTCCAGCCGAGCGCTTCGAAGGCGTCCGTGACATCCGCTTCGAGCTGTGCCTGCGTCGGCCAGCCGGCGATATTCGCCGACGGGCGCAGGTCGCCGCTCGCGATGAGGTATGCGGTCATCGGCGCCACGGAAGCCGCGATGCGCGGCGCGGGAAGGGTGTAGCTGGACATTCAGGCTCCTGTTTCGGTGAGGTGGTGGGTGAATCGGGCGCGCCACAGCAGCGCGGAGTCGGGGATGGGCGGGACGCACTGGCGCCACCGGCGGGGCGAATATTCGGTGATCGTCATTGATACTCCAAAGTCTGCAATCGGTTTCAAGTATCTCGCCAAAACTCCGCGAAATGCAAGAACAGCGTTTTCAACCCGTGGTGTCTTGTTGTGGCGGCTGCTCACCGGCCATGGGTCACAGTCAGACGATGTCTCCCGCCATTACTGGGATCTGCGGTGCCACTCCCCACGGAACTCGAGTCGCTATGTGCGGACCATGGCCGTGCAATTTCAGACTGTAATCGATTTCGATTTCGAGTACGAGCACCGGGGCATCGCCGCGCGTCTCGAGAACGGTCAGCTGGCGACCAGCGGGGTGGTCGCAGTGACCAGTTCGTTACGCAGTACGACCGTGCGCGAGGGCTGGGTATCTCCGTTGATGCGCTCGATGAGCATTTTTGCCGCCGTCGTCCCCATGTGCCGCGCGGGTAGCTTCACGATGGTGACGGCTGTGGGCGAGAGCGTTGTGAACGGGAGGTCACCGACGACCGCGACGCCGAACTTCGGCGGGGTCAGCCCAACCTCCGTGAGCAGCTGGAGAGCGCCGACACCCATGAGGTTGTTCGTCGCCACGACGGCATCCGGAGGCTCTGAGAGTGCGAGGAGGTCGTGGATCGCCGAGCGCCCGCCATCCACCCTGAACGTCGAAAAACGCAGGTAGTCGTCTGGATTCTCGAATTGATTGTGCTCGGAGACGACCTCCCGCCAGCCGTCGCTGCGCTGCTTGGAGGTCTCGATGTCGCGCGGGCCGGTGATGCAGGCGATTCGCCTGTAGCCGGCATCCGCGAGGCTGCGCGTGGCGGAGATTCCTGCCTGACGATTGTCCATCATCACGCCATCGATATCGAAACCCGTGCTGCGGTCGACGGCCACGACGGGTCGACCCCGGCCCATGAGGTCCCGCAGATCGCTGTGATCCGAGGCTGGGGCGAGGATGACGCCGGCCATGTTCTCGGAGATCGCGATCTCGAGATATTTTGCCTCCTTGGCCGGATCCTCGTCGGTGTTGCAGAGCACGACGGAGTATCCGGCAGCCTGCGCGGCATCCTCGACTCCGCGGGCCATCGACGTGAAGTACGGGTTCTCGATGTCCGGCAGAACCAGAGCGATCACCTCCGAGTTCTGCCGCCGCAGCGTGCGCGCGGTCCGATTGGGTGTGAACCTGAGTTCGGCGGCCGCCTGCCGCACCAGCTTGGCCTTCTCCTCGGAGACCCGCACGCCGTTGACCACGCGGCTGACCGTCGCCGGGGATACACCGGCCAGGGCCGCGACCTCGTAGATCGTCGCCATGCACTCTCCATTCCTCCTCAGCCGGAGGACAACCCGATCTTCTTCGGCGGCTCGGCTGGCCGAGTCTGCGCCTGAGCCGACGTGCCCGCGGGATCACTCTACCGAGAGGAAATCGATTCCAGAAGGAATGAGCATTGGCATGTCAGTGTTGCTGCCGCCGCGCGCCTCGGTAACGACACTCATCCCGCGGCCTCGAACTCGGTGGAGTTGCCCGCGGCGCTCCGCCAGAGGTGCATCCCCGCGTAGCTGCGCCAGGGAGCCCAGCGTGTTCCATAATCGGCCAGCCCCCGCGCGGTCGATGGCAGTCCGAGCCGCGCTGCGCGGGAGAGCATGACGAGATCGGTTGTGAGCAGTATGTCGGGATTGCCGAGCACGCGCATCGCGAGGTACCCGGCGGTCCATGGCCCGATGCCGGGCAGAGCCACCAGCCTGCGCTCGAACTCCTCCGCGGGCATACCGAGATCGAGCACGAGTTCACCCTCAGCGAGTGCGCGCGCAACACCGATGATGGAGGTGATCCTGGTCGCCGGGCCTCTCAGCACGTCGTTGCCGCGCTCCGCTATCTGGGCGGCCGTCGGAAAGAGCCCTGGCGTCTCCGACGCCTCTGCGGCCAGCCTGCCGAGCACGGTTCGAGCGGCCGCAACCGAGATCTGCTGGCCGACCATGGCGCGGAAGAGTGCCTCATCCGCGTCGAGACTGCCTGGCAGCCTTATGCCCGGATGCGCTCCGACGGATGCCGCGAGCACCGCGTCCTTGGCGAGCGCGCTGTCGATCGCCTCCGAGTCCGCGTCGAGGTCGAGCATGCGGCGTACCCGGGAGACGAGCGTGGAGAGATCGGCGATGTTCTCGAGCTTGGCCGTGCACAGCACGGCCGTCTCGCCGTCCAGCCGCAGTTCGATCTCGGCCACGCCGTGCGGCAGGCGCACCGCGCGCCTGAAGCCACGGTCGTCACCGGACTCGATGCCTGTCACCGCGTGATCGGCGAAGAACGTCATGAGGCCGGCGCCGTCGAAGGGCGCCCTGGCGGGGAGACGCAGCGTGATCGACGCGGAATCGGTGGCACCGCGTCGCGGACGCGACACTGCGCGCGCCCGCGCCCGGAGGGCGGTTGGCGTGGTCTCGTACACGGCCTGCACGGTGTCGTTGAACTGCCGGATGCTGGAGAAACCCGCGGCGAAGGCCACATCGGCTATCGATAGTTCGGTGGTCATCAGAAGGGTGCGGGCCGTCTGGGCGCGGTGCGCGCGGGAGAGGGCGAGCGGGCCTGCTCCGAGCTCCCGCACGAGCACGCGACCGAGATGACGCGGGGTGTAGCCGAGTCGATTCGCCAGGCCTGCGACTCCGTCCCGTTCGACCGCGCCATCCGCGATGAGCCGCATCGCGCGTGAGGCGATGTCGTCGTGGATATTCCATTCAGGGGAGCCAGGAACCGCATCCGGCTGACAGCGCTTGCAGGCTCGAAGCCCCGCTTCGTGTGCCGCGGCGGCCGTGCGATAGAAGGTCACGTTGGACGGTTTCGGTGTCATCGCGGGGCAACTCGGGCGGCAGTAGATCCCGGTCGTGTGCACGCCTGTGATGAACTGCCCGTCGAAGCGCGAGTCTCGCGACGACATCGCGCGATACCGCTCGGCGAAGAGCGGGTCTGCGGCTCGTACGGAGGCTGGAGGAATGCTGGTCACGATCCAAGACTCACACGAGCGACTGACATCGGCTAGCGGAAATCGGACCTGACTCGCAGCGGCTAATCTGGGCTGATGAGCAACCAGGCACGGGCCGGCGTGACCATCCTCGGGAGCGCCAACATGGACATCGTTTTCCGTGTCGAACGCATCCCTCGGCCGGGAGAAACCCTGCTCGCCGACTCTGCGGTTCGCTTTCCCGGTGGCAAGGGACTCAACCAGGCCGTCGCGGCCGCGCGGGCCGGAGCGACGACGCGGTTCATCGGTGCCCTGGGTGACGACGAGAACGGCGCATCGCTGGCAACAACAATGGCCGACGCGCGGATCGCGGGTGACCTCGTGCGCCGGGTGGGAGCGCCGACCGGCCAGGCCTTCATCGTCGTCGACGGCTCTGGCGAGAACACGATCATCGTCGCGTCGGGAGCCAACGCAACGGTGACGGGCCTGCGCCCGGCCGATCGCGATGCGCTCGACTCGACGGCTGTGCTGCTCCTCCAGCTCGAGCTGCCGCTCGGAGTCGTCCGGTCCGCCGCTGCCGAAGCCCATCGGGCGGGAGCGGTCGTGATGCTGAACGCGGCGCCCGCGCAAGAACTGTCGCGAGAGCTGCTCGCCGACCTCGACTATCTCATCGTCAACGAGCACGAGGCGTGTCTCATCGGCGGTTCCCAGGACCTGGATGTCGCATCCACGACACTCGCCTCGCTTGTCGATCGGGTCGTGGTCACCCTCGGCTCGGCGGGATCCGTGCTCTTCGTCGACGGGGTCGAGGCGCACAGGATCGCAGCACCGCGGGTCACTCCGGTCGACACGACGGGCGCGGGCGACACGTTCTGCGGCGCGTTCGCGGCCGCGATCGCCGAAGGCGCCGACTTCGCGGACGCCGCGCGATTCGCCACCGCCGCCGCGGCGCTCTCGGTGCAGGCGGTCGGCGCGGTCCCCTCCGTGCCGGAGCGGTCGGCGATCGACGCCGCCATCGACGCAGGACGAGCATGACGGCGGATCCGATCCTCGCCGCGCTCAGGGCCGAAGTGGGCGAGGCGCTGTCGACCGAACCCGACGCGCTCGGCGGCTTGACCCGCGACAAGTCGGGTCATGACTCCTTCAGCCCACCGCTCGCCCTGGTGACGGCCCGAAGCATCGCCGAGGTGCAGGCGACCATGCGGATCGCGAACGAACACGGCGTCCCCGTGGTGCCGAGGGGCGCCGGCACCGGGCTCGCCGGGGGAGCGATCGCACGGGCCGGCGAGATCGTGCTCTCGACGCTCGCGATGAACCGCATCCTCGAGATCTCGGCCGCCGATGAGCTCGCCGTCATCGAGCCGGGCATCATCAACGCGGATCTCAACGCCGTGCTCGCGGAACAGGGACTCTGGTTCGTTCCCGATCCCGCGAGCAAGGCCATCTCCACGGTAGGCGGAAACATCGCCACGAATGCCGGTGGCCTACTCTGTGCGAAGTACGGTGTCACGCGTGAGTCGGTGCTCGGGCTCAAGGTCGTGCTCGCCGACGGCCGATTGCTCTCGCTCGGCCACCGCAGCGTCAAGGGCGTGACCGGACTCGATCTCACGGCCCTCATGATCGGGTCCGAGGGAACCCTCGGCGTAATAGTCGAGGCCACCGTGAAACTGCGGCCGCTGCCGAGCGGCATCGTCGCCACGATCGCGGCCTATTTTCCGGATGTCGTGACCGCGGCATCGGCGTCAGCCGCGATCACCGCTGCGGGCCTTCGACCCGCGGCACTCGAACTCATGGACGAAGCCGCGCTGCGCGCCACCGACGCCTTCCTCGGGCTTGAACTGTCGCGGCGCGGCAACACCTGCCTGTTGGTGCAGACCGACGGCGCGGGAAGCGCGGAGGATGCCGCGGCCGCTCTCGACATCATCCGCTCGTTCGACGGTGACGCGGACCTCACCACCGATCCGGCAGAGGGCGAGCGTTTGTTCGAGGTGCGGAGGGCGTTCCATCCAGCGCTCGAGGCGCAGGGCACTGTGCTCATCGAAGATGTGGCCGTGCCGCGCAGCGCCCTCCCGGAGATTTTCGCCGCGATCGCCGGGATCGCCGATCGCTACGGGATCACGATCCCGACCGTCGCCCACGCGGGCGACGGCAACCTGCATCCGAACTTCGTCTACTCTCCGACCGCCGACGGCTCCGTGCCTGAGCACATCTGGGCCGCGGCCGACGAGCTCTTCGTGGCCGCCCTCCGGCTGGGCGGCACCCTTACCGGCGAGCACGGCGTCGGCGTGCTCAAGAGGCGCTGGCTTCTGGACGAACTCGGCGAGGATCAGCTCGAGCTGCAGCGACAGGTCAAGCGGGTCTTCGACCCCCGCGGCATCCTGAATCCCGGCAAGGTGTTCTAGGCGCCTCGCGTCACGACCCGTCGACCGGCTGCTCGCTGCGGGGAAAACCGTCGCCGCGGCGGAGACAGTCCTTCGTGGCGGGGGAACGGCTGGATGCGGCGGAGATACGGTCTCGCGGAGGAAGATAGGACTCCCTCCGCGACGAAGTTTCTCCGCCGCCGGAAGGCGAGCAGGGATAAGGCGCCGTTCAGGCGGGCACGACAGCCTTCGGACCGCGACCGACCAGTGCAGCGAGAACCGCCGCGAGGATGCAGATGCCCGCGATGACGGGCGCCCAGATGTCGACAGCCGGCGCGAGTCCGATGGAGGTCGCCGAGAGCCCGACGGCGACCGCGACGAGCCCCTGCGACAGGTAGGCGACGAGGTAGACGGCGGAGAGCGTCTGGGCGCGATGATGAGCGGGCGCGTGACGGTTGGTAAGACCGAGGCCGCCGAGGAAGAGCAGCCCGTAGCCCGTACCGGAGACGATCGACGCAACGAGGAAGACGGGCAGCGAACCCGTGGCAGCCGACAGCACGATGAGTCCCATGCCGAGAGCCGTGGCGATGCCACCGAGAAGGATCGAGGTGCGCGGCGGTAGCCCGCGCGCGAGAATCGCGACGATACCGATCGTGATGGCCGAGAGGGCGATGACGCACCCGGCGACGAAGGCGTTCTCGGTGTTGATGAGGTCCTTGGCGATCTGCGAGCCGAGCGACAGCAGGAGGGCTCCCATCGAGAAGCCGGCGGTGATGGCCAGCGCCGAGGTGGCGAAGACGGAACCGAGCCCCCGGGGAACGCGGATGCCTCGCGGGCGCCAGCGGCCCTCCGCCGTTGTCCCGACGACGTGCCGCGGCATGAACATCACCATCGTGAAGATGCCGATGGTCAGCACCAACAGCACCCAGTACGCGAGGTGGGATGGCAGCGGTGCGTATTGCACGAGCGCGCCGCCGACGATCGTCGCGAGTGCGAGGCCGAGAGCCGTCGCGGCGGTATTGATCGAACTCGCCCTTGCCGAGTTGCCGCCGGGGTTGAACTCCACCATCGCGGCGCTCGCCGGGCTCATGGCGAGCCCGACTCCGATGCCCTGCAGCACGCGTCCGGCGAAGAGCCAGCCCACGTTCGGGGCGAGCGCGAAGAGCAGGATGCCGATCGCCATCGCCGCGACGCCCGCGAGCAGGGTGGCGCGCCTGCCGACATAGTCGGAGATGCTGCCGAAGACGATGAGGATCACGACCAGACTGATCGGGTAGACCGCGAAGATGGACGTGATGACGATCGGCTGCAGGTGCCACTCTGCGACGTACACCGGGTAGACCATCGAGGGGGCGCCGCTCGCCCATAGTGCGATGGCGACGACGCCGGCGGCCGTCCAGAAGCTGCTGCGGTTGCTGAGGGAGGGCACTGCGCCTACTTTCGCGAGGGCATCCGCACCTTGGCAGCGCTGACAGGGCGAATGGACGGTGTGTTGGATTCCACAACCTAGCATCCACGGTTGGAAATCCCAACCCAGATGGCTAGAATGTGCCGTATGCCAGAGCTCACCATCGCCGCGACACGCGGCGCACAGCCTGAACCGCGCTGTTCGATCGCCCGAACGCTCGAGGTGCTCGGTGAGAAGTGGACGCTCCTCATCGTGCGTGACGCCATTCGAGGTCGAACGCGCTTCTCCGAGTTCAGGGAAAGTCTGCACGTGTCATCCGACATCCTTGCCGACCGGCTCTCGACGCTCGTCGGCGCTGGAATCATGGAGCGGCGTTCATATCGCGATGACGGTGCGCGCGAGCGCTTCAGCTATCACCTCACCGAGAGCGGCCAAGACCTGCACGTCGTACTCGGCGCGATCAATGCCTGGGGCGACAAGCATCGGCCGAGCGAGTTCGGTCCGGCATCGATCTATCGCCGCATCGAGTCGCAGGCGCCGGTGACTGTGGCTTTCGTCGATGCGAGCGGGCGATCGCTCGGAGCGGAGGAGGTCGAGGTCGTCCGGGGGCCAGGTTCGGAAGGCGCAGACGCAGGTCTCACGAAACAGTGATGCATCTGGATGCCGCGACTCCCTAGGCTGGGCGCATGACGTTCCTCCCGATTACGCCGCCTGCGAGCCTCAAGCCGGAGACGCGGGCCGTCATCGACGCATTCGCCTCGAGTCGTGGCGGTCAGACCACGAATCTGCAGGCCGCGCTGCTCGGCAATATCCCGAGTTTCACGGCATACGCGCAGTGGTACTCCCTGTGGGACGAGATCGCACCTTGGATCGGCGAGCGAGCACTGTCGCTGTTCTCGTACGCGATCTCCGACGAGAACGAATGCCCAGGCTCTGCGCTGTTCTTCCGCAAGAATCTCATCGACGCCGGCGACGATCCGGACCATCCGCAGGTGACGGAGACGGAGCAGTTGCTCATCGACTGGGGGCGCCTGATCGCCGGGAGTCCCCACGCCATCTCGCGGGAGTTCTACGGCCGGCTCGAGGCCGCATTCAGCCCAGAGCGGCGCCTCACTCTCCTCTCCTTCGCGGGGCTCACCGTTGCCACGAACCTGCTCAACACCGTCGGTCAGATCCCGCTCGACGACGGATTGTCCGACTATCGCCGACAGGGCGAACAGCCGGCGGACCAGCGGCATTAGCGAGCCGGTAATCGGCTGAGCCTCGTCGGCTGACAGCGAACGGTCGGCCGGACCCCTTCGGACACGACTAAACTCGAATGCTGGATTTCGAGGGGTTTTGAGTGGTTGATCACGAGCTGAAGCGCGAGCAGGACTACGTGGCGACCCTCTATGCGCGACTCGACGCCCTGAGGCTCGAGGCTGAGCAACAACTCGACGCGATTCGCCTGCTCGACGTCGGCGGCAATCACCAGGGACGCTCGGAGCGCGACACCTTCGCGCGGCTCTACGAGGACCGCATCGTGCAGTTGCGCGAGGTGGACGAGCGACTCGCCTTCGGCCGACTCGAACTCGAGCCAGACGGAGACGGGCCGGTGCACAGGTACATCGGTCGCATCGGATTGCGCGACGCGGACCAGCAATCCATCCTGCTCGACTGGCGCGTTCCACAGGCGAGCCCGTTCTACCGGGCCACCGCCGCGACACCACTCGGCGCACGAGCACGTCGCCACCTGCTCTCGAAGGGGCGCAGCATCATCCGCATCGAGGACGAGGTCTTCGACCCGACGCTGCTCGACAGCGATTCCGCCGAGCTTCAGGGTGAGGGGGCGTTGCTGGCAGCCCTGACCGCCCAGAGGACCGGGCGCATGTCCGACATCGTCGCCACGATCCAGGCCGAGCAGGATCGCATCATCCGCTCAGACCTGAAGGGTGTCCTCGTCGTGCAGGGCGGACCGGGCACAGGCAAGACTGCCGTCGCGCTGCACCGTGCCGCCTACCTTCTGTACTCGCACCGAGACCGCCTGCGTAATGCTGGCGTGCTCATCGTCGGGCCGTCCCGTTCATTCCTGCAGTACATCGAGGCGGTGCTGCCGTCCCTCGGCGAGACCGGCGTGGTGCTCGCCAGCGTCGGCCAGCTCTATCCAGGCGTCGAGGCGACCAGGGAGGATGCCCCGGCCGTCGTCACGCTCAAAGGCCAGTCGTTCATGGCCGGACTCATCGCCAGGGCGGTACGCTCCCGCCAGCGCGTGCCAGCACTGCCGCAGGAGCTCGAGGTCAATGGCGACCGGCTCACGCTGGATCCGCAGCTCGTCTCGAGCGCGATCAATCGGGCGCGTGAGTCGAACAAGCCGTACAACGAAGCCAGGGTGACCTTCGTCAAGAATGCCCTCGGCGCCCTGTCTCGCCAATGGCTCGCCCAACTCAAGGACGCGGGCAACTCGATGGACGACTCCGATCTGCCGATGTTGCGCGAGGACTTGCGCTCGGCAGAGGATGTCCGCGTCGCGCTCAACACGGCCTGGCTCCCACTGACGCCGGAGAAGCTCCTGCAGGACCTCTATGCGCGGCCCCAGTGGCTCGCGGAGCTCACGCCGAGTTGGACGCCGGAGCGACGCGCGCTGCTGAGACGGGATCGCGAGGCCGAGTTCACGATCGCCGACATCCCCCTTCTCGACGAAGCCGCAGAGCACCTTGGCGAGTACAGCGTCGCCGACGCAGCCAGGAAGCGAGAGGCCAAACAGCAGCGCAGGCGCGACATCGAGAACGCCGAGCGAGCCATCGAGAACATGGATGTCGAGGGCCTCGTCAACGCGAAGGCGCTCGCCGATAATTTCGCCGAACTCGGCGAACGCGCCACCACGGCGGAGAGGGCCGCCGCCGACCGGACCTGGACCTATGGCCACGTCGTCGTGGACGAGGCGCAGGAGCTTTCGGCCATGCAGTGGAGGCTGTTGCTGCGGCGCGGACCATTGCGCTCCTTCACGATCGTCGGCGACATCGCCCAGGCGGCATCGGCTGCCGCATCCTCGAGCTGGGAGACGGCGCTGGCCCCGTTGCTCGACGGGTCGCCGGAGGGGGACCGATGGCGACTGGAGGAGCTGACCGTCAACTACAGGACTCCGAGCCAGATCGCGGATGCCGCCGAGAGGATGGCGGTCGCGCACGGACTTCCGATCACGCGATCCCGCGCCGTGCGAGCGAGCGAATGGCCGATCGAGGTCGTGTCGGATGTCGCTGACGCGGTGCGCCGCGACCGCGCGCTCGAGGGCGGGGGCACGCTGGCCGTCATCGTGCTCGAACCGAGGCTCGCGGCGCTCGGCGCGGAGCTTGAAGCGGAGTTCGGTGCTGCCGTCGGCATCGGCGCGCAGGGACTCACCCGTGACATCGCAATCATCACCCCGCATGACGCGAAGGGGCTGGAGTTCGATGCCGTCATCGTGGTCGACCCGAGCGCGATCGTGGCGGGCTCCGAGCGAGGAGGCGGCGCCCTCTATGTGGCGATGACGCGAGCGACCCAGCGGCTCTACCTCGTGGCGGACGGGGAACTTCCGGATGGCCTGACGGGCGACTTCGGCGTGGGACCCGCCAGGTCGTAACGCCGGATCCCGCACAGCGACCCGATCCCGTGCTTCCGCACGGTCGGTGCCATGCTTGTGGGGTGAGCATTCTCGACGACGACCTGCTGGTCCGCATCCACGACAGGGCGGCTGGCTACGACCGCGACAATACCTTTTTTGCCGAGGACCTCGAGGACCTCAAGGCTGCTGGGTACCTTCGAGCCCTCGTGCCCGTGGAGCTCGGCGGTCTCGGCCTCTCCCTCCTTGAGCTGGCCCACGAACAGGTCAGGCTCGCCGCCGTGGCGCCGGCCACGGCGCTTGCCGTCAACATGCATCTCGTCTGGACCGGGATTGCGAAGACCCTGCGCGACCGCGGTGATTACTCGCTCGAATTCGTGCTCGGTGAGGCCGCGGCCGGCGAAATCTTCGCCTTCGGGATCAGCGAGGCGGGCAACGACCTCGTGCTGTTCGGGAGCACCACGGATGCCCATCCGGGGCACGACGGGAGCTACGCCTTCACCGGCACCAAGATCTTCACCAGCCTCTCACCCGTCTGGACCCGTCTCGGCCTTTTCGGCCTCGATACCGAGTCGGCGGATGCGCCCAAACTCGTGCACGCGTTCGTCACCCGCGACGCGCCGGGGGTCACGACTCTCCCCGACTGGGACACCATCGGCATGCGGGCGAGCCAAAGCAACAGCACGCGGCTCGATGGGGCATTGGCGCCGGCCGACCGCGTGTTCCGTCGACTCGACCCGGGCCCAAGCGCCGACCCGCTCATCTTCGCCATCTTCGCGAACTTCGAGATACTGGTCTCCGCGGTCTACGTCGGCCTCGGCCAGCGCGCGCTCGAACTGGCTGCAGCGTCCGCCCGTGGCAGGACCTCCGCGCGGACGGGAACGACGAAGGACCTCGATCCGAACACGCGGTGGAAGATCGCCGACGCGGCGCTCGCCCAGGATGCGCTGCTGCCCCAGCTCGACGCGCTCGCGGCCGACGTCGACGGTCTCGTGGATCGCGGCACACAGAGGTTCCGGGCGCTCGTCGGTCTGAAGTCTCGCGCCACCCGCACCGCGCGGTACGTTGTCGACCAGGCCGTCGCTGTCGCCGGCGGAGCGGCATTCTCGTCGTCGAGCGAGCTGGGACGACTCTATCGGGACGTTCTCGCCGGAGGGTTCCATCCGAGCAACGAGGACTCGGTGCACGCGACGGTCGCGACCGCGCTTCTCGGGCCGATTCCGGAATAGCCATGTCGCCGACCCTGACCATCGACCCGCGAACCGTGCTCTGGTCCGTGCCAGAATCCGTCCGCGACGAGTCGCTGGCCGACAACCCGCTGCTGGTGCTCATGCACGGCAGGGGCTCGCAAGAGCACGACCTCTTCACGCTCGCACCGCTGCTTCCCGCAGAAGCCGTGATCGCCTCCCTTCGCGCCCCGCTCCCACTCGGGGACGGTTTCACCTGGTTTCCCGCCGGCGCACCTGGAGGCCCCGACCAGGAGGGGGCGGATGCCGCATCCATTGCCGTGCTCGAATGGCTCGACACCGTTCCGCAGGCCCGTCGCGTGGGGCTCCTGGGCTTTTCGCAGGGCGGTGCCATGTCCATTCACCTCATGCGGCACGCACCGGAACGCTTCGCGGCGCACGTCTGCCTCGCCGGGTTCAGCATCGCCGGCGTGCTGCCTGCGGACTCGCGGCTGGAAACCCTGCGGCCGCCCGTGTTCTGGGGCCGCGATCCCGCCGATCCCGTCATCACCGCCGCCGCGGTCGAGCGAACAGCGGAATGGCTGCCGTCGCGATCGACCCTTACCGAGCGCCTCTATACCGGGATCGGGCATTCGATCTCACGCGAAGAGTTGGATGACGTCAGGAATTTCCTACGCGATAGCGGACTGAGCTAGTTCGCATTCCGTCGCGCCGCCACGACAAACGGGCCCAGACAGACTCATCGCCCGGTGCGGCACTTGGTGCGGCTCTTCCGGGCGGTGAGTTGTTCTTCATCCAGACTGCTCCTGCTCGCACGAGAACGCAAGGCTTTTTTGGTCGAACCGCGCCCCATTTTGGGGATGTTCGCTGTCGGCTCGCATCGATACTGTGGGGAGTCAGGAACAACCGCTGGGGGACAGCATCGGGACCATGGGAAATCGGCCATTCACGCTGCCTCCGCGACCGAATGTGGCAGCAGCCGAGACGGCGACCAGCACTGCCAGGCCCCCGTTCACGGCGCTTCGCCAGTGTCTCGAACTCCAGGGCGAGTCGCCACGGCTCTCCCGGTTCGCGCGGCTGTTCGGAGCAGACCCTCTGCAGCGCGCTGCCGGTCGTTCGTATCGAGGTGCCATTGCCGAGCTGTCGGTCGCCGGCGCGCTCTCCTCCCTTGGCGAGGACTGGACCGTGTTGCACTCCGTACCCATTGGGCCGGATGTCGCGAGCATCGAGCATCTCGTGATCGGGCCGCCAGGGGTACTCATCATCTCGACGAAGAGCCATGCCGGGCAGAGGGTGTGGGCCGGCGAACTCATGTTCATCGCGGACGATGTTCGGCATCCGTACCTTCCACTCGCAGAACAGCAGAACGGTGCCGTCGCGGAGCGCCTGGCTTCAGAGGATCGTGCCCTCGTGCCCGTGACCTCGTGCCTTGTCGTGGCCGGTCCGTGCGAACTCACGGTGAAACGGCACGCTCGGCACATCGAGATCGTGCCGAGCCGCGATTTCGGGCGATGGCTGCTCGACCTCCCCCGCCTCGTGTCGCCGCAGCTCGTTTCGGCGCTCGCGGCATCGGCTTCCGGCTGGTCGATGCCTGACGATCAGGTCGACGACACAGAACTCCACCTCGTCGCCTTCGACAGGCTGCGCCGCAGCATCCGCCGATCTCTCCTGCTGCGCGCGGGCTGGGTAGGGGTGGCGCTCGCCCTGAGCTACGGAGCCCTCTACAGCGGCGCGCTGGCACTGCTGGGCGTCGCACACTAGCGGGGGGTCAGCCTTTCGTGCAGTATCCGGACGACACCGCGCCCGACAGCCGCGGGGCCTGCGTAACGACCGGACGAAGCGCGACCGTCGTCATCGCGAACCCGAGGTGCTGGGAGGTTGCCGACTTGGCAAAGACGACGCCGGCCACTCTGCCGCTGGAATCCAGCAGCGGACCGCCAGAGTTACCTTCCTGAACGTCGGCTGCGAGGTAGTAGACCTGGCGAGGGCTCGGGCTCGCCCCGTAGATGTTCGGCACTTCCACCGTACTGACCCTCTGCACGGCGGCGGGTCCGGAACGGAAAGGGCCGCCGAGGGGATAGCCGTCGAAAACTGCGTGGGAGCCCGCGCCGAGATCGGTCCCGAGGCTGAGCGGCGAGGTCGGGAGTCCGGGGACCGCGAGCACTGCCAGGTCGTTCGCCGTGTCGAAGTACACGACGCGCCCCGGCCAGGCGCCGCCCTCCTGAGTCTGGACGACGGGCTCGGTCACGCCCGCGACGACGTGGGCGTTTGTGATGACCCGACCGGAGGAGACGACGAACCCGCTGCCTGACTGGTTCTGTCCGCACTGATAGGCGTTGCCGACGATCTTGACGACCGATTGGGCAGCCGCTGCCTGCGCCGCTGTGGCCGTTCCGTCGTTCGGGACCGCGACCGGCGTGCCGGTGCCGAGCGCGGCGAGCAGACGGGGGAGTCCGTCCTGCGCGACGAGCGAGCGCACGGTTGCTTCGAGCGATTTGATCGGATCCGGTGTGATTCGATCGATCGTCGTGACCACCGCCGACGAACCGATCGCCTGGGAGACGAAGGGAACGCCGAGCGAGCTCAGGCTGAAGGCGATCATCGAGGTGGCGATCGCCGCCACCACGAGCGTGACGGCGGCCCCCAGCGCGCGGTCGAGTGCGCGAAGCGGGGACTTGTTCACCTGACGGCGGAGTAGTCGCCCCATCGCGGCACCAAGAGCCTGGCCGCCGCCGATGAGCAGGATGACCGCGCCGATGATCGCCGGCAGCCGCCACTGGCTGGCCGACACCCAACTCGCGACGAGCGGAATGGCGAAGAACGCGGCGATGGCGCCGAGCACGAACCCGACGATCCCCGCGAGGCTGAGCGCGAATCCCGCGCGGAAACCATAGATCGCGTAGCTGAGCAACAGCAGGCAGAGGAGTATGTCGAGAATGATCGAGCCGGGCATCCGTCTGCTCCTATTCGGGTCGGGGTGACCGGTGCGCGCAACGCACCTCTGGTGTACAAGTGAATCATGACCGACGCGATCACCAGTTGGATGAGCGGATATCTGCGGGCTTGGGAGACCAATGATCCGGCAGATATCCGTGCGATCTTCACCGAAGATGCCACCTATCGCACCCAGCCGTACGGCGAACCGTGGCGCGGGCACGAAGAGATCGTGGACGGCTGGATAGAGGCCGGTGACACGCCAGGCAACCATCGTTTCGAGTGGCACGTGCTCGCGATCGCCGAAGATCTCGCCTTCGTTCAGGGAGAGACGATCTATCCGGACAGCTCCGACTACAGCAACCTCTGGGTGATCCGGCTCGCCGAGGACGGTCGGGCGAGCGACTTCACCGAGTGGTGGGTGGAGCACCCGCCCACCGTCAGCGGCACCTGACTCGAACGGCGCGTACTCGGCTAGATGAGGTCCTTCAGCACCTGCTCTGGCCGCACTCCCCTGACACGGGCGCGCGATTGCAGCCGCTCATACTCGGCCGCGGTCAACGTGATGGTCACGTCGACGGGCGCGCCATCCGCAGTCATGTCGGCGTCTTCCTCGAACGCGAACAGCGCTGGTGCGGACTCTGGCCGCGCCGCAGGCAACTGCGTTGTGGCCGGACGGGCGCTCGCCGCGTCGCCGGCCCGAGCCCAGCCCGGTCCGGAAGGGATCGGGGTTCCTCGCAGATAAGCCTCGGAAACCGCCCTGGCTCGTGCGTCCGCCGCCTCGTTGAGCGGGTGGTTGGCGTGGCCCCGCACCCACTCGAATCGGTAACTGCGTCCGACGAGCTCTGCATCGATCTCCTTGAGCAACTCGACGTTCATCACGGGTTTGCCGTCGGCCTTGCGCCAGCCCTTCTTCTTCCAGCCCGGCATCCACTTGGTCACGCAGTTGATCACGTACTGGCTGTCGCAGAGCACCAACAGGTCGTCCTCGAGGTGAGCGGTCGCGCGAAAGAGCTGAAGCACCGCGGTGAGTTCTGCCTGGTTATTCGTGGCATGTTTCCAGCCATCGGCTGCCCAGCAGCCGTCGTCGACGTACCAGGCCCATCCAGCCGGGCCCGGGTTGCCGAGGGCTGAGCCGTCTGCCGCGGCGCGAATCGTCATGCTGGCCTTTCGTCGGTGTGCGGGTCAAGTCTGACGCACCGGGCGGTCGGGTGGCGGTCTTATGGGCAGGTGCCGCGATCGAGTCGGGTTCTGTTCCCCGGTCGGTGGTGCGGCGTAGCGTTGGACCATTGGGGAGGAAGCGATGACAGCGCTCAGCGCAGAAGAACGCAGGCAGCTGGCGCACGCATTAGGCTGCGCGGTCGGCGAACTGGACGGCCGACTGAAGTCCGTCTCAGAGGCAGCGACCCGAGAGTACGTGGCCATGTTCCTCGGTCAGGAGGGATTCAGCCGGGTCGATGATTTTCTCGTCTGGCGACTCTATCTGCTCATCGACACCGTGTTCGCGCACCGCCTGCCCTCTGCGGCGACCGTTAGCGCGCTGTTCCAGACCACGGCTTCACGCAGTCGCACGCTACTGCGGTCCGTCATGTCGAAATACCAGTACCAGCTGCAAGCGGCCATCACCGGCTCGCTGCAGCAACTGCTCGAGGATTCGGAAGCCGCGTCGGATGAGACAGCGGCCCGCGTGATCGTTCCAGGCTCCGACACCCTGATCGACGCCCTCAACGACCGTATCGCCGTGCGCGGAGGCGATTATCCCGCGATCGTCAAGGTTCACGGGCACGTCAATCAGTACCGGGTGGAGAAATCCAGTTTCGACGCTCTCGTCGAAATCCTCGCGACGGAGCACAGCGATGATTGATGTCCCCCTCGCCGCGGCGTCGGTCCTGGCGGCCGCGGCCGCCGTGATCCTCACCTATGTTCGCAAGAACGTGGATGAGGCGCTGGCGCGGCCGGTGCCGTCGCGTCGGGCCGATCGCGAGCCGGTCATCCGCCGACTGCGCAGGGTGCTCTGGACCTCGGCCACCCCGCTCGGGGTCTTCATCGTCGCCTCGCTCGTCGTGGTCGCGCCCTTCGCGCTCCGCATCATCGGGGATGTCGCCACCGGTGGCCCGCTCGGCTGGCGCGACTTCGGTTCCGGCACCTGGGTACAGCCCGGAACGTTCCTGCTCTTCAGTGTGCTCCTGATCGGTCTGCTCGTCCTGTCGATCGTCATGATCGCCCGCGTCGCGAGACGCCTGTCTAGGGCGGTGGCGCCAGACACCCAGGTGCCGGCATCAGGGCACTTCGAGCGCAAACCGCCCGATGATAGCCTCGTGAAATGACTCCGGAAGCACTCGCCAGCCTCGCGCACCTGCGACGTGCTCGCGACGTGATCGACCGGGATTACGCACTGCCGCTGGACGTCCCGACGATGGCTCGTCACGCACTCATGTCGCCGGCGCACTTCTCGCGGCAGTTCCGGGCGGCCTATGGCGAGACGCCGTACAGCTACCTGATGACGCGCCGGATCGAGCGCGCAATGGCACTACTGCGAGCGGGCGTGAGCGTGACGGATGCGTGTATGGCGGTCGGCTGCACCTCGCTCGGCTCGTTCAGCTCGCGATTCACCGATGTCGTGGGCGTGACGCCGAGCGCTTATCGCCTCAGCGAGCACCTCGCCGTGGCCGCGATGCCGGCCTGCGTCGCGAAGGTGCACACACGGCCGAGCAGAATGGCGGGCTTGAGCAGGACTCGAGAAGCGGACGCGACAGCTGCCGCCTAGGGTCTTTGCACGACAATCCTGCTTCGATTCTCTTGTCACCAGCTGACCGCAGGAAACTGACGGGCAACGATGGCAACCCGCTCGATGAGGTCGTCGAACCTCATTTGGGGGGTTCCGTGCCAACCCAGGCTGCCATAGTGTCAGGAACAGCAGAGCTTTGGGGGAGCAATGACGGATCTTGTGTCGCGACGGGGAGCGAAGCAGACGCTGCGCGACCACCGCTCGGACGCCGTGCTGCCGGTCACAGCGACCCCCGCCACCTTCTTTCATCCCCGCCCGGAGCGCCCCGCTCGACGCGGCTGGCGCAAGCAGCCGCCGACGGAGTTCGCCTTGGGCAGCGCACTTTCGGAACTCGCTCCCGGCTGGACGGTGCTGCGTACCTTCGATGTCTTCGGCGACCTTGACGCGGACTTTGTCGTAATAGGGGCGCCCGGAGTCTTCACGATCAGCGCCCGCATCCCGTCGGGTAAGAAGATCTGGGTAGACGAAGACATGATCTGGGTGAATGGTCGGCCAACCGACCACGTCGCCGCAACCCGTCGCGGGGCCGGGCGCGCCTCAGCGCGTTTCAGCGCGGCGGTGGATGCGGACCTTCGCGTGATACCGATCATCGCGCTCATCAACCCGGCGTCGTTGTCCTTCGGCGGCGACCCCGCCAAACGCGTGGTCGTGCTCTCCGCAGATATCGTGTCGCAGTGGCTGTCCGAGTGCTCCCGAGCGTACTCGGATGAAGCTATCGCCTATTTCACGATGATTGCGGAAGAACGCACGACCTGGGGCTCGCAGCCGAGCGAACACGGTCCGGTCGCTCGGCTTCGATAGCTCCCCCTCGCACCCGTTCTGGGGCTGCCGCGCGGCGCATCGCGGCCACTAGCGTTGCGTTATCGGAGCTTGGGGGAGCGATGGCGGAGGCGGAGACGGTGTCGGCCATCGCGACGGAACCGACGCTGCGCGCCCGCGGTCCGGCCTATGCGGTCATGCAGGAGTGCCTTCGCGTGCAACTGGACATGGGTCCTCGCGGCAGGTTGGCCCGGTTCTTCGGGAGCAGTCCGCTGCATCCGGATGCCCGCAGCTGGTATCGCGGCGCCCTCGGCGAGATCGAAGTGGCCGGCATCCTCTCTCGCCTCGGGGCGGGATGGATGGTGTTGCACGCCGTTCCCGTCGGCTCAGGAGACTCGGATATCGACCATGTGATCGTCGGTCCCGGCGGCATCTATACGATCAACACCAAGAATCACGCGGGCAAGAAGATCTTCGTCGCGGGCAGCACCTTCATGGTGAACGGATTCAAACAGGACCACATGCGCAACGCGCGCCACGAGGCCGAGCGAGCTTCGATCTCACTGAGCCGCGTCACGGGTCGACCGGTCACGGTTACGCCGCTCATCGTCGTCGTGCGTCCGCTCTCGATCGTCACGGGCCGCAAGCGTCCGACCGTCACCGTTCTGGAGTCGCAGAACCTGCGTCGCTGGCTGGTGCGGAGGCCGCGCGTCCTGTCGGAGCGCGCGGTGCGGCACTTCTCGATGTTCGCAGAAGAACGCAGCACCTGGTACGACCAGCCCATCGTGAACGACGACACGCTGCGGCACGTGCAGCGCTTCGAGCGCCTTCGGGCCGAGGTCGAAGCCGCGCGGCGGAGGGCGCGGCTCTGGTTTCTCGCGATACTCGGCGGCGGTGCCGCTGTCCTCCTGTTTCTGGTGATGTCCGTATTCCGCGCGCTCCTCGAGACGCCGATCTTCTTCGTCCGCTGAGTCGTCGCGCTACGACGCAACATTCCTGCCAGACCCACCACGACCGCCGCCGAGTCGAATCCCCGCGAGCATCAGGACGACCAGAAGGACGACCCCGAAGAAGATCGCGATGTCCGCGATGTTGCCGATGAAGAATCCTGCGTAGTCGATGAAGTCGACGACGTGCCCTCGGCCGAACCCGGGAGCACGAAAGAGGCGGTCGCCGAGATGGGTCGCCGCGCCGCCGAGCAGCAGGCCGAGGGCGATCATCCATCCCGTGGATCCGACTCGCCAGGCGAGCCAGCCGATCACGACGACGGCGACGGCCGCCAGGATCGCGAAGACCCAGGTCGACCCTGTGCCGATCGAGAAGGCGGCACCCGGGTTGTAGACGAGCCAGAACTGGATGAACCGGCCGACCACGGGGATTCGCTCGCCGCCGCCCAGCGCGCTCTCCGCCCACCACTTGCTCAGCTGATCGGCGAGAATCACGACGATCGCAATGGCGGTCGTGACCCAGAACAGACGACGGGTCGGTCCGACCTCGGACGCGGGACTGTCGGCAGAGGTCATCCGAACATTATCCCCGCCGGGTCAGGCGCTCGTCTCATCGACCGGGGTGTAGTCGATCTCGAGAAAGTGCTCGACTTCGGACAGCCAACGGCTCTGCACGAATGCGACGTGACTCGGATGCGTGTTGTAGGCCTCGTACTCGACCGCCCCGTCGAACTCCATGGAGAGACCGAAGGTGAAGTCGTTCTTCGTGCCCACCTGGTGGAGCAGCTCGAAGCGCTGGACGCCGGGGATGGATGCGAGCTCTCGCGCAGCGACAAGAAATGACAGCTCGGCTTCGGACCCTCGGGTGTGGCGAAGACGGAACACAACGGTGTGACGGATCATCTCCCCACCCTATGTGCGTCGGCCGATCGGCGATCGAGCATTCTGCCGCCCGCCTCTCTGCTAAACTCGCAAGGTTGCCGTCTAACGGCCGCGGATAAAGAGAGCTCGGGCATCCGGCCACAGAGCACCGCGCAACGAGTGAGAGGGGCCATCTATGCCATTAGCACCAGATGCCAAGAAGTCGATCATCGATGAGTACGCAACCCACCCGGGTGATACGGGAAGCCCCGAAGTGCAGGTCGCAATGCTGACCGCGCGCATCAAGGATCTCACCGAGCACCTGAAAGAGCACAAGCACGACCACCACTCACGTCGTGGCCTGCTTCTGCTGGTTGGCCAGCGTCGTCGCCTGCTGGGCTACCTGCAGGACATCGACATCTCGCGTTACCGTTCGCTCATCGAGCGACTCGGACTGCGCCGCTAACCAGGTTCGACACGGTCGCCGAGCGATTTGTTTCAACCCGCACAAGCGTCGCCGGATCGACGATCTGGCTCAGACGGCCCGCCCTGTACACGGGGCGGGCCGTTCTTCTTTCTCGGTGGCGACTGGGCGATGGCTGTACCGGGGAATCAACCAGGTGCTCCAGCGGTTAATTGAGACAGACGTGAAGACCTATCGGAAGGCGCGGTGCGCAAGGGTCTGGCACGGCGACGACAGAAGGAGGTCGCCATGGGAAGGATCAATGAAGAGGTCGAGGACGACACGGGGGCGGTACTGAAATATCAGCGCCACGCGAATGGACGCGGGTTCGTGTCGCCGCGTGCGCGAGTTCAGCCGAGCGCCTTCGTGGCAGCAACGGCCTACGTGGAGTCCGAGGCGCGCATCGGCGCGGGCACCACGATCGGCGCCGGGAGCTGGATCGACCAGGGCGCCATGATCGGCGAGCGTGTGTTCATCGGGCAGAACGTGCACGTTGGTCGCGACAGCCAGGTGGGAAGCGGGGCTCGTCTGGGTAGCCATTCCCGCATCGGCATGGATGTGCGCATCGCGAGTGGCGCGATCGTGGCTGCGGATTCGCAGGTGCCCGACAGCGCAACGATCGGTGTTCCTCGCAAGCACGGCGAATCGCAGGGCTTCGGACCGGTCGACTATGCGTCGGACAAAGCGGCCTGATCGTCGCTAGGGTTGGCGCATGACGAAGCCGCGCACTGCGCTGGCGCGAACTCTCAAGAGAGTAGCCCGCGTGCGAGCGGGCATTTTCTCGGCGATCGTCCTGCTGGTGCTGCTCGCTTTCGTCCTGCACCTCGGCGTGCTGAGCTTCCTGATGCGCGGAATTCTCGTTGTGGGCATAGCGGCTCTCGCAGCGAGCTACGTGTGGGAGCTGCTCGTGAAGTGGCGCCGACGCAGCGAATGACCACGCACAAACGGCCCGTCCGTGAGGATCGGGCCGTCTGCTTGTCGCGCGAGGAACTCCAGTTCGGGTCAGGAGTTCCGGCGTTGGACCGTCCGCCCGGGCGCTCAGCGTCGATGGGGGAAAACGACCTTCGCTTCGGGCGGGATGGTTGTGACTACTATCCGCCCATTTGCCGCCCGCCGACAGTAGGGTTCTGGACTATTTCTTGACCAGATGCCTGCCGCATCCTCTATAGCATCGATGCATGGCTTTCTTCAGTCGAGACGACGACAACCCGCTTCCGAAGGATGATCGTGGCGCGGGTTCGTTCAGCCAGTACAAATACGACCTGCTTCCGTCGAACGCACGGGTGGTGTTGACGCTGGCGGACAGTAATCCCCACCAGGAGGAACTCCAGAAGATCGTCGACAACGGTGAACAGAACCTGGAGACCGCGATCTCTCGGCGCAGTATCGAGGACGAGCGCACGGACGCACCCATGATGATCCGTCTCTTCGCGGGCAGCAGGGTCACCGGCATTGTCGGCACGGTGCCGCGCGGGCTGGAGCCCGTGGTCGACGAGGCGCTGAGCCGTCTCGACAAGAGCGGTCAGAAGGTTCGGATCCCCGCCAGAATCGCGAAGACGCGGTCCGGATGGCGCGTCGAGCTTCTGATGGGCCGCACCCGCTAGGTGCGCGGGCCGCCGGCCAGGGGATGGATGGTCGCCGGCTCAGTACCCGGTGGGACACTGGATCATGACGATCTCGGGCAGGCTCGCCGCGGTGGTGGCGCTCGTGGCATCCGCGATGCTGCTCGCAGGGTGCAGCGCGGCTCCCGTGCATCCCCTGATCGATGACCGGGAGCGGGCAGTGATCCGCTCGCACATCCTGAATGATCAATGGGCCGTCGTCGCGAGCCAGTACCCGGAAGCGATTCGACCGGTCGTGAATGTCTCACGTGTCGTCCCGGACCACGAATGGGCGCAAACTGTTGTCGACTGTCTTCGTGGTCAGGGGATCAATGCTGAGGCGGTGCGAGGCGGAGTCTTCTACCTGAGCAGCTCCGGCCGGACCCAGCTTGAGTACGCGGTCGAGAACTACGCCTGTTCCGCCCGGTACCCCTCGCAATCATCGGTCGTGCATCTGCTCAACGGAGCGCTCGCGGCGGCGAACTACCGGTACGAGATCACCGTCGTGCGCCCGTGCCTGTTGATCGCCGGTGCGCCGTCCCCGCCGTTCCCGAGTCATGAACTTGCTGGCGGGGTCGGAGCCGGTGGGGGATGGAATCCGTTCGAGCTGATCTGGGCGGGCGACTATCCGGCGGGAACGGTGCGCTATTGGGAGGAGCGCTGTCCGTTGGTACCGGCGTGGCTCGAGCTTGCGCAGTAGCGCTTCGCTCGGGAATACCTCAACTGTCTGAGGCGTTGTGGATCTATGCAAACGCATGGAAATGCCAATCGAGAGAGTGCGACGAACAATGCAATTCGGAATCTTCACTGTCGGAGACGTGACGACGGACCCCACCGACGGATCGACGCCCACCGAGCATGAGCGCATAAAGAACATCCTGACCATCGCGCAGAAGGTCGAAGAGGTCGGACTAGACGTCTTCGCGCTCGGCGAGCACCATAATCCGCCGTTCATCCCGTCGAGCCCGACAACGATGCTCGGTTACGTCGCCGCGAAAACCGAGAAGCTGCTGCTCTCAACGGCCACGACCCTGATCACCACGAACGATCCTGTGAAGATCGCCGAGGACTACGCGATGCTGCAGCATGTCGCCGACGGCCGGGTGGACCTGATGATGGGCCGTGGCAACACCGGCCCGGTATATCCGTGGTTCGGCAAGGAGATCCGCGAGGGTATCCCGCTCGCGATTGAGAATTACGCGCTACTTCAGCGCCTCTGGAAAGAGGATGTCGTGGACTGGTCAGGCAAATTCCGCACGCCGCTACAGGGCTTCACCTCGACGCCCCGCCCGCTCGACGGCGTCGCTCCCTTCGTCTGGCATGGCAGCATCCGCACGCCCGAGATCGCGGAGCAGGCCGCGTACTATGGCGACGGATTCTTCGCCAATAACATCTTCTGGCCGAAGGAGCACTACATGCGACTCATCGGCTACTACCGCCAGCGCTTCGAGCACTACGGCCACGGAACGGCGGCGCAGGCGATCGTCGGTCTCGGCGGCCAGGCTTTCATGCGCAAGAACTCGCAGGACGCCGTGAACGAGTTCCGCCCGTACTTCGACAATGCGCCGGTCTACGGCCACGGTCCAACGCTCGAGGAGTTCACCGAACAGACCCCGCTCACCGTAGGAAGCCCCCAGCAGGTGATCGACCGCTACGCGGAGATGCGCGAACACTTCGGTGACTATCAGCGCCAGCTGTTCCTCGTGGACCATGCGGGGCTTCCGCTCAAGCTCGTGCTTGAGCAACTCGACATCCTCGGCGATGAGGTCGTGCCGGCCCTTCGCAAGGAGTTCGCAAAGAACCGCCCGGCCGAAGTGCCCGACGGCCCGACCCACGACTCTCTGGTGGCCGCGCGCGACGCTGCTCGCGCGGGCGCTGAGCTCGCCGACAGCTCGGAGGTGAGGTGATGACCACGCGCAGTATTGCCGTCATCTCTGCAGGACTCAGCCAGCCCTCGTCCACGCGCCTGCTGGCCGATCGTCTCGCGAAGGCGACGGTCGACAGGCTGGCGCACGAGGGGATCGAGACGACCGTGGAGTCGGTCGAGCTGCGCGACCTCGCGCATGATGTGACCAACAATCTGCTCACCGGATTTGCGAGCCCCCGGCTCGAGGCCGTCATCGAGCGGGTCACGAGTGCGGACGGGCTCATCGCGGTCACGCCGATCTACACGACCAGCTATAGCGGCCTCTTCAAGTCGTTCATGGACATCCTCGATCCGCAGGCGATCACGGGACTGCCCGTGATCATCGGCGCGACCGGCGGCAGCGAGCGGCACTCGCTCGCGCTCGACTATGCGATCCGTCCGCTGTTCGGCTATCTGCACGCGGTCGTCGTGCCCACCGCGGTTTACGCGGCGTCGGGTGACTGGGGCAGCGGCGCGGATCCGGTGACGACGAGCCCACTGCCGGACCGCATCGAACGTGCCGCGGGCGAGCTCGCCTCCCTCGTGCGCAACGGTGACCGCTCGAGCCTTGTGCGGGACCCATTCGCCCTTCCCGCCGGATTCAGCCCGATCGGAGCCTTCGGGGCGCAGTAAGCGCCGCCGCGCCCGCAGCAGTTACTAGGCTGCACTACCGTCGGCTGGTAGGCTGTTTGAGGTTGATTGGATTCCGCGCGAGCCGCTTGCGGCGGCGGAGCCCACACATCCACGGAGCAGGCTGGCAAGAAGCTGGTCAGTAGTGGTGAAGTTCTGAGCCAATCGGTTCAGCGCCTTTCTACTGTTGACCAGAGCCTGTGTTCATTTCACTGAGCACAAATGCCAAAGCGCCACACCAACGTCGTGCGCCCCCTTTCTGCCCGCTCCTGCTCCTTGACGAGTCGCGACCCATACGGGGTTACGACGTAAAACAAAGGAGATAACCCCCCTATGGAGGGTCCAGAAATCAAATTCGCCGAAGCCGTTCTCGATAATGGCAAGTTCGGCAAGCGCACCATCCGTTTCGAAACCGGGCGTCTCGCACAGCAGGCTCAAGGAGCCGTCGCCGCGTACCTCGACGAAGAGACCATGTTGCTGAGCGCGACCAGCGCCAGCAAGCATCCGAAAGACAACTTCGACTTCTTCCCGCTGACGGTGGATGTCGAAGAGCGTTCGTACGCCGCCGGCAAGATTCCCGGCTCGTTCTTCCGCCGCGAGGGTCGCCCGTCGACCGAGGCGATCCTGGTCTGCCGTCTGATCGACCGCCCGCTGCGCCCGTCCTTCGTCGAGGGACTGCGCAATGAGGTCCAAATCGTCATCACCGTTCTGGCCATTGCGCCCGACGAGTTCTATGACGCCCTCGCGATCAACGCGGCATCCGCATCCACCCAGATCTCGGGCCTGCCCTTCAGCGGCCCCATCGCCGGTGTGCGTCTCGCGCTCATCGACGGCCAGTGGGTTGCGTTCCCCAAGTACTCGCAGCTCGAGCGCGCGGTCTTCGACCTCACGGTCGCAGGGCGTGTCGTCACCGATGGGAATGGCAATGAGGATGTCGCGATCATGATGGTCGAGGCGGAAGCTACCGAGCACGCCTGGGGCCTCATCCAGGGCGGCGCCATCAAGCCCAACGAGGAGGTCGTGGCCCAGGGCCTCGAGGCTGCGAAGCCGTTCCTCGCGCAGCTGGTCAAGGCGCAGGCCGAGCTCGCCGCTCAGGCCGCCAAGCCCATCGCCGATTATCCGGTGTTCCTGTCATACGACCAGGCGACCTACGACACCGTTGCGGGAATCTCCTACGACGAACTCAAGGGCATCTACCAGATCGCCGACAAGGTCGAGCGCCAGGACGCCGACGACGCCCTCAAGGATCGCGTCAAGGCCGAGGTTGCCGCCAGGGTCGAGCGCGGTGAGCTCGATGCCTCCGCAAACGGCCAGGTCAGTGCCGCGTACAAGTCCGTCACGAAGAAGATCGTTCGGGGACGCATCCTCACCGAGGGTGTGCGCATCGACGGTCGTGGACTGAGCGACATCCGTCCGCTCGACGCCGAGGTTCAGGTCATCCCTCGCGTTCACGGTTCCGCGATCTTCCAGCGCGGCGAGACCCAGATCCTGGGTGTCACCACGCTTAACATGCTGAAGATGGAGCAGCAGATCGACTCGCTGGCTCCGGTCACCAAGAAGCGGTACCTGCACCACTACAACTTCCCTCCGTATTCGACCGGTGAGACCGGCCGCGTCGGTTCGCCGAAGCGTCGCGAGATCGGGCACGGCTTCCTCGCCGAGCGCGCCCTCGTGCCGGTGCTGCCGAGCCGCGAGGAGTTCCCCTACGCGATCCGCCAGGTGTCTGAAGCCCTCAGCTCCAACGGTTCGACCTCGATGGGATCCGTCTGCGCCTCGACCCTGTCGCTGCTCAACGCCGGTGTGCCACTGCGCGCTCCGGTTGCCGGCATCGCGATGGGCCTCGTCTCCGACCAGGTCGACGGCGAAACCCGATACGCGGCCCTCACCGACATCCTCGGTGCGGAAGACGCTCTGGGCGACATGGACTTCAAGGTCGCAGGCACCTCGGAGTTCGTCACCGCGATCCAGCTGGACACCAAGCTCGACGGCATCCCGTCGTCGGTGCTCGATGGCGCACTCAAGCAGGCGAAGGAGGCTCGCACCGCGATCCTCGCCGTGCTGAACGCAGCGATCGACGCCCCCGACGAGATGGCCCCGACCGCGCCTCGCGTGATCTCGGTGCAGATTCCGATCGACAAGATCGGTGAGCTCATCGGCCCGAAGGGCAAGACGATCAACCAGATCCAGGATGACACCGGAGCGGACATCTCGATCGAGGATGACGGAACCGTGTACATCGGTGCGGTCGACGGCCCTTCGGCCGAGGCGGCTCGCGCGGCGGTCAACGCCATTGCGAACCCGCTCAACCCGGAGGTCGGCGAGCGGTTCCTCGGGACCGTCGTCAAGATTGCGACCTTCGGTGCGTTCGTCTCGCTCACCCCTGGCAAGGACGGCCTGCTGCACATCAGCGAGGTACGCAAGCTCGCGGGCGGCAAGCGCGTCGAGAACGTCGAAGACGTGCTGGTGGTCGGGCAGAAGATCCAGGTCGAGATCACCAAGGTCGACGATCGTGGAAAGCTGTCCCTCGCTCCCGTCGAACCCGAGCCGGCCGACGAGGCCGACACGCACGGCCGCGATGCGGCCGAGGACAGCGTTGACACGTCGTCAGAGGGCGAGCCGGTTCGCGCCGAGTAGTTCAGCGAAGCAGAGCCCGTCCCACCTCGGTGGGACGGGCTCTTTCGCGTTCCGATCTGCGTCAGGCGAGGGTCTCCGCGAAGCCGAGCAACTGCGCTCGACCGATGATGTTTCCGCGGAGCATGAACCCGAGCACTGCGGGAGAAGCTCCGGCGGGGATGTCGAGCTCGCCGATATCGAGCGCGCTCACCGTGAAGAAATAGCGATGCCTACCGTCTCCGGCCGGGGGAGCCGCGCCGGTGTAATCCTCGCTTCGCAGCTCGTTGGGAAGGGTCACGGCACCCGTGGGGAGCTGGTGCGTGCCGGCTCCGGCTGGCAGCTCGTTCACGTCGGCGGCGATGTTGTAGACCGCCCAGTGCCAGAATCCGCTGCCGGTTGGGGCGTCCGGGTCGTACATGGTGACGGCAAAGCTCTTGGTGCCCGCGGGAGCACCGCGCCAGCGCAGGCCGGGGGAGATGTTACCGCCGTCGGCACGGGCCGATTCGGGCAGCATCCCGCCGGCCGGAAAATCGGGACTCTCGAGATCGAAGGCAGGGACTTCGGGAAGTCGCCAGTTGGGATCGTTGACCATCATGCATCCTTTCGACAATTGGCGAAGGGCCGCCTCGCAAGGCGGCCCTTCTGTCGCCCGTTTAGAGTCCTGGCGCGACTTGTGGCGAATCCTCCGCACGCTGTGGGCGGTGGTTCCTCGGAAGCGAATGACTCCGCACTAGTCAGAACCTATGCACGACTGCGGCGGGACGCCAGAGGCGCGGGCGTGAATTTAGAAACCATCGAGTCGATTCACAGCTAACGGGGGTGGTCTCGGGACGATAACGATTTGAATCGATGCGGTTAACTCACGCCCGAGTTCTCGTCATTTGTCGGCATCCTCATCTAAGGTCAAGACCACACGGTGACGCGTTCGCAATCGTTTTCCGCACAGCAGTTCGCACCATCAGGGGGGTGCATATGACGCAGGTATTGCCCGACCACGCAACGGTCGTCCTCGACGGGCCGATAGTCCCGAATCCGAATCCGTTCCGCCGCCGACTTGGACAGTCCGACCTGCGAGTGTTCCCGCTCGCGATCGGCGGCAATGTTTTCGGATGGACGGCCGACTCCGAGGCGACCACCGGAATCCTGGACACCTACTTCGAGCACGGGGGAAACTTTGTGGACACCGCGGACTCCTACGCCGGCGGACGCAGCGAAATCATGATCGGCAACTGGATGCGGTCGAGGCGCAATCGCGCGGAGATCGTGATCGGCACCAAGATCGGCAAGAGCGCAGACAGCCCAGGGGTAACGGCTTCCGCTGTTTACCGCGCGGTGAACTCTTCGCTCGAACGGCTCGGCACCGACTACATCGACCTCCTGTATCTGCACATCGACGACGCATCGGTACCGTTCGAAGAAACGCTGCTCGTCGTCGACGATCTGATTCGCAGTGGCAAGGTCAGGTATTTCGGGGTGTCCGATCACTCAGGAAACCGACTGATCGAAGCGCGCGTCATCGCTGCGCAGCTCGGCGTTACGCCGATGGTGGCACTGCAGAATCACTACAATCTCGTGCACCGCAAGGAGTTCGAGGGTGACCTCGCCAGGGTGGCCGCCCAGCAGCGACTCGGCGTCATGCCGCGGTTCGCGCTCGCCAGCGGCTTCCTTACCGGCAAATATCGCTCGAGAGCCGACCTCGGTCGTAACAGTCGCGGTGTGGAGGCGGCCAAGTATCTCAACAAGCGTGGGCAGCGCATCCTCGCCGCCCTCGACCAGGTGGCCTGGGAGCAGCGCATCAGTGTTGCGACCGCCGCGCTTGCCTGGTTGCTCGCTAAGCCGGACATCGTCGCACCGGTTGCGAGCGCGAGCCTCACGGGCCAGGTGCGGGATCTCGTTGCGGCTGCGGGTGTGCAGCTTGGCCGTCATCAGGTTGCGGCGCTGGATCGAGCGTCCGCTTAGCTCGTCAGCTCGAGAATTGTGCGCTCAGATCAGGCCGGGAATGTGCAGCCAGCCGACCGTGATGAGCAACACGATCGTATTGAGCGCGAGCGCGATGATCGTGGCGGCGCGGCGTGTGCCTCCGAAGATCAGCAGGGCCACCAGGATCACCTCGAGCACGAGTGAGAACAGCAGCACGGTGAACGGCGCAGGCAGCACGATGAAGATCGAGAGCAGGAGGAGGATAGCGAAGACCAACTCGGCGATCGCGAATATCGAGTTACGACGCTTTCCCCGCAGGCGGCTGGCTCCGTCGTAGATCGCGAATCCGGCGGCGAGGATGGTGATGATACTGAGAATGCTGAGGCTGAAAGTCACGGTGGTTCCTCTCGGGATTCAGTGCCGAGCCACGACCAGTGGCGCATGCCCAAGAATAGTGCGCGGCGTGACTCAGGGGCGGGTGTTGAGAATGATGCTCTCGACGGCGCGCTGCAGGGCCGTGGTCGCCGCGATGGGATCTCCGGCGTACCCACCGGTCATGGCGCCGTCCCTAGCGAGGATGAATTCGTCGCCGGCGTCGCCGGGCAGGGGATGCCCGGCCCGCCTGAAGACCTCGGTCACTCTCTCCGCGTACCACTCGCGGTGTTCGATGACGACCTGGCGTACCGGATGGCGGGGGTCGGTGAACTCCATGGCGGCGTTGATGAAGGGACAGCCTCGAAATCCAGGACCTTCGACGGTGGTGACGATCATGTCGACGAGCGCGCGAATCGAGTCCTTGGGAGATCCGGCGCTCGCGATGATGTCCTCGATGAATCCGCGGATCATGAGGTCCTGGCCGGTGATGTACTCGACGATGAGACGATCCTTGGACCCGTAATGCTTGTAGAACGTGGCCTTGGTTACGCCGGATTCGCCGATGAGACGATCGACCCCGACACTGCGGATGCCCTCATCGTAGAAGAGCGTCGTTGCCGTCTCGAGGATGCGGCGCTTGGCGGGCGCGGAGGAGGCCTTGTGGCTCAGGCTCGGCCAGGGGGCACGCTGGCCGATCGGATCGGAATCTACAATCGGCACAGCGTGGCTCCCTCAGGCTAATCGGCTAGGTGTCCTCAAAGCCGTTCGGCAGCTAACCGGGCGTTTGGGGGGTTGCCCGGTGTCCTTGCCCCGCGAACTTGGGTACGCGGTTATATCTCTTGGTCAACCCACTTCGGAAAGTGGGTGTCACCCGATCATTCGGGTAGTTCGGCTGACGTGAGAAACTGTAACACAAGAGGGAGGACAGACAGCTCTGTTTGTCCGCATTTGATTCGACAAGTTACGCCCCAGTTCGGGGGGCTAGCTTCGGCGACCGCGAAGCTCCGGTCCCGGGTGACGTAGGCTCGGTGCAATGAACGGTGCTGTCCCGCTGCCACTCCAACTGGCCGAACTGACCTTCACCGCATCCGGAGATTCGCGCGTTCGACGAAGCGTCCTTCCGAGTGGTGTCCGCATCCTCAGTGAGCAGGTGCCTGGAGCGCGGAGCGCCACCATCGGCTACTGGGTCGCGGTCGGTTCTCGTGACGAGCTCCCGGCGACCTACGGTAGCACCCACTTTCTCGAGCACCTCCTGTTCAAGGGCACGACGAGCCGCACGGCGCTCGATATCGCCGTGAGCTTCGACGCCGTCGGGGGCGAGCACAACGCCATGACGGCCAAGGAGTACACCTGCTACTACGCCAAGGTTCAGGACCGCGACCTGCCCATGGCCGTCGACGTTCTCTCCGACATGCTCACCTCTTCGATCATCGATGCCACCGAGTTCGAGAACGAGCGCGGCGTGATCCTCGAAGAGCTCGCGATGGCCGACGACGATCCCGGCGACGTCGCGAACGAGCGCTTTTTCGAGGCGGTACTCGGGGAACATCCCCTCGGCCGCCCCATCGGCGGAAGCCCGGAAACGATCCAGGCGGCCACGCGCGATTCGGTGTGGAATCACTACCGCGCAAACTATCGGGCCCGTGATCTCGTGATCACGGTCGCGGGCGCGGTCGATCACGACGAGCTCGTGGCGGGGGTCGAGCGCGCCCTGGTGGCTGCCGGTTGGGATCTCAATTGTGAGGCCGAGCCGGTGGAGCGCCGTGACGCGACCCACGACGTGATCGAACGGGGCAGCCCGCTCGTCGTGGTGCAGCGACCGATCGAGCAGGCCAACATCCTGCTCGGAGTCTCCGGTATTCCAGCGACCGACGAACGACGCTCGACGATGGCGGTGTTGAACTCGATTCTCGGCGGTGGGATGTCGTCCCGCCTGTTCCAGGAGATCCGCGAGAAACGCGGACTCGCGTACTCCGTGTACTCATTCTCGCCGAGCTATTCTGACGCCGGTCTCTTCGGCCTTTACGCCGGATGCTCGCCGGCGAAGGCTGGTCAGGTCACCGAGTTGCTTATCGCCGAGTTCCGCCGCCTCGGCGACGGCGGGGTGACCGACGAGGAGCTGCGGCGCGCCGTCGGCCAGTTGAGTGGCGCATCCGCCCTGGCCCTGGAGGATTCTGACACTCGGATGTCGCGGCTCGGCCGTTCCGAGATCACCCTCGGCGAATTCTCCGACCTCGACGAGTCGTTACGTCGACTCGCGCTCGTGACGGCCGAAGATGTGAAGGAACTAGCAGTGGAGCTCGCCTTGCGTCCGCTTTCGATCGCTGCCGTCGGCACGGTCGACCAGACGATCTTCGACGGGTTCGTCGACGAGCGCATCTCCGCGTGAACTGAATCATCGAACGACAGAAACACAGGAACAACGATGTCCCACTTCATTTACCTCGTGCGTCACGGCGAACAGCGGGATGCGGAGCACGGCATGCCCGACGGCCCACTCTCGGCCCGCGGTCAGCGCCAGGCAAAACTGGTAGCTGACCGCCTGAGCGGCGTGCCGTTCACCGGGGCCTGGCATTCCCCGCTCCAGCGCGCGGAGGAGACCGCCAGGATCATGACCGCGAGCATGCCGAGCCTCGACCCAAAGCCCTCTGCACTTCTCTTCGACTGCATCCCGTCCGGCCCCACGCCGGACATGCCGCACGCCTTCGACCATTTCTTCGGCTCGGTGACGCGCGACGAGATCGAGGCTGGTGAGGCGCAGATGGCGGATGCCGTCGCCGAGTGGCTGACCCCGGCGCGCGAGGACCGCCACGATTTGCTCATCACCCACAACTTCGTGATCGCCTGGTTCGTTCGCGAGGTCTTCGGGGCCCCCGCCTGGCGGTGGATGGGCCTCAACCAGGCCAATTGCGGACTCACGATCATCCGTGTGCGCTCGGCGAAGCCGCCGGTGCTCATCACCCACAACGACCTCGGTCACCTGCCTGCGGAGCTGCGCACCGGGCTTCCGGACGGCCAGCCCTTCTAGATTTCGACGGAGTCGATCAGGGCAGCGCCTTCGCGTACCAGTCGGTCGCGTTCGGGTTGTCGTTGTAGGCGGCGATTGACGCGTATCCGGACGATCGGTAGAGGCCGCCAGCGGCCGTCAGGCTCGCGTTCGTGTCGAGCACGAGCTCCTCCGCGCCGAAGGCCCCAGCTCTTCTCTCCAGCTCGACCAGGAGCGCGCGCCCGTAGCCTCGTCCCCTGGTGTGCGGCCGCAGCCACAGGTGCTTCAACTCGAAGCGGATGGCGCCCGCCGCGTTCGGCCCGATCCGGCGGATGCCGCCGCAGCCGACATCCGCACGCTCCCCGTCGACCCCCTCCGCTTCGACGACCAGAAAGACCCCGCTGGGCGGAACGAAGTCCTTCGCCTCCGGAACAGTCCTTCGATACGGCCCCTGGCTCGCGGGGAAGCCGTCCACCCGGCTGTCGAAATACTCGACAAGCAGCTGATGCGCCACGGGATCGTCGACGGACACTTCACGCCATGAGACCATGTCCCCAGCCTAGGCGCGTCGCCCGCCATTATCGGCTTGGTAGATTTGACGGATGACAACCACGGTCGCCGTCGTCGGCGCGACAGGCAAACTCGGCCGCCTCATTTCCGGGCTCATTGACGAGTCCGAGGACTTCGACCTCGTCGCGCGTCTCGGCTCGAAAGATCCGCTCGACCACATTCTCGCTGCTGATCTCGTCGTGGACGTGACCGTTCCGGCCGTGAGCCAGGGCGTCGTCGATTTCGCCGTCGACCACGGACTGAGCGTGCTCGTCGGAACCAGCGGTTGGTCGAGCGACCGGATTCGCTCCCTTGAGAAACGGGTCGCGGCAAGGAACGCGGCCGATGGCTCGGGCGTCGGCGTGATCATCATCCCCAACTTCTCGCTCGGCTCCGTGCTTGCGACGGCCTTCGCGGCGATGGCGGCCAGGTTCTACGACTCGATCGAGATCGTCGAGTCGCACGGCGCATCCAAGGTCGATTCACCGTCGGGAACGGCGACTCGCACGGCCGAGCTCATCGGCAATGCGCGAGCCTCGCTCGGTCCGGTCGTCGCTCCGCACACCGACCAGCGGGCGCGCGGCCAGCAGGTCTCGAGCGTGCCGATCCACAGCCTCCGGATGCAGGGCGTGGTCGCGAAGCAGGACGTGATCTTCGGGGGCACCGGCGAGATCCTCACCCTCAGCCACGAGACGATAGAGCAGAGCGCGTACGTGGCCGGCATCCGGCTCGCGCTCGCGGCGCTTCCCAGGACCCAGGGAGTCGTCGTCGGCCTCGATAAGCTCATCGACCTGGGCTCGGCAGATCCGAGTCCTGCGCCACCGGCCCCGATCGAAACCACATGAGAGGTCGCATCGCCGTCGTGCTGATGTCGGCGCTCCTGGTGTTGTACCTGGTGCTCGTAACGCAGCTCGCGGTGAGGCTCGTCGTCGTCGACAACGCCATCTCCAGGGCCCTCGGCACCGCGCTTATCGTGCTTCCGCTGCTCGGCCTGTGGTCGCTGATCGCTGAACTGGTGTTCGGGATGCGCAGCGCGCGCCTCGTGCGCTTCCTCGACGCGTCGGGGGAACTCCCCGTAGACGACCTTCCGAAGCGGACGAGCGGTAGGCCGGAGCGCGCGGCTGCCGACGCCGAGTTCCCGAGATACAGGGCGGAGGTCGAGGCGGACCCCGGCAGCTGGAAGGCGTGGTTCCGACTCGGCCTCGCCTACGACGCGAGCGGCGACCGCCGGAGAGCGCGCCAGTCGATCAGGCGCGCGATCGCACTCGAACGCTCGACTAGGCCGTCGGCAGGGACGCGTCGATAGCGTCTTCTGCGGTGCTGTGGCGAAAGCTGAATCCATCCGCGACGAGCTTCTCTGGAACGATGTGCTGGCTGCTCAGTAGCAGCTCAGGGCCCGCCTCCCGCAGCGCGAGTTTGATCGCGAAGGTCGGCACGACGATCGCGTATGAGCGGTGCATTCGTGTGGCCACGTGGCGCGTGATGCGATCGGAGGTAGCGGGAGTCGGCCCGACGAGGTTGACCGGACCGTTGAGCTTCGACGTGAGCAGGTGACGTATCGCGGCGGCCTCGTCGTAGAGGCTGATCCACGGCCAGATGTCGCCACCGGTGCCGAATCGTGAACCGAGCCCGAGCCTGGTGAGCGCGATGACTGGCCCAAGAGACCCGCCCTTGCCGATCACGAAGCCGGTGCGGAGTGTGACGAGGCGTGTTTTCGCGGGACGGATCTGGGCGGCCTGCTCCCACTGCTCGACGACATCGCCGAGGAACCCGGGGCCGCGGGAAGAGGCTTCTGTGAGCCGCTCGCCAGGACGGTCGCCATAGAATCCCACGGCAGAAGCGCTCAGGAAGACCTCTGGCGGTTTCGATGCCATCGACATCGCCTCCGCGAGCGCCTGCGTGGTCTGCACTCGCGAGCGCAGGATTTCTTTGCGGTACGACGACGTCCAGGGCAGACGCGCCAGGGACGCACCGGAGAGGTTGATCACGGCGTCCACGGAGTCGATGAGGCTCGAGTCCAGGATGCGCGCGGTCGGCGCCCAGTTGATCTCGTTCTCGGCGCGCGGCTGGCGTCGCACGAGTTCGAGCACGTCGTGGCCGTCCTCTCGCAGCTGCCTGGTGAGCTCCGTGCCGATGAACCCGGACGCCCCGGAAACGAGCACTCGCATTTTTCGCTTTTCGCGAAGTCGACGAGGGACGTTGGGGCGTTCGGACGTTGGCACTATGCGAGGTTAGCTTCCAGGGTGATCGGGATGCCCGTCAACGCGCGCGAGACGGGGCAGTTCGCCTTCGCATCCGCCGCGACCCTCTCAAAGTCCTCTTCGCTGATTCCGGCGACCTTAGCGCTCACCAGCAGGTGACTCCCGGTGATCCCCACCGCGGGATCGAAAGTGACGGCCGCTGTCACCTGCAGGTTCTGCGGGGGAGTGCCGAACGCCGTGAGCGAATTGGCGAGGGCCATCGAGAAGCAGGCGGAGTGGGCCGCACCCAGCAGTTCTTCCGGGTTGGTCTTTCCCGCCTCGCCTTCCGCGCGCGCCGCCCAACTGACGGGAAATTCCGCCGCGTCGGACGAGTCGAGCGAGACTGTCCCTGCTCCGTGCTGCAGATCGCCGATCCAGAGCGTTGTCGCTTCACTGGTAACCGCCATGGTTCCTCCTCGATTGGATGACGACAGCCTATGTCACCCATATCGGGGTCAGGCTGGGGAAGATCCTCGATCGCGTCCGAGTACCCGGGCACGGATGAGCAGCAGGTAGATCTGGCATCCGAAGCAATAGTCGAAGACCGAGTTGAGGAAAGCCGCGATGAAGGCGAGGGCCGCGAAGATCGTGAGCCCGAACGGCACCCCGGAGAGGTGCAGCACCACTCCGATGAGAGTCACGAAGAGCCCGACGCCCTGCGAGAAAGTCGGGGGTCTCGGGTCTTCGAGGTGGCCGGGCGCGCCGAGGCGCGGGCGCACGAACTTCTTGAACAACCAGCCATAGGGATGCTTCTGCACACCCGCGAAGGCGCCCCAGCCGAACAGCACCGTGATTATGGCGAACAGGATGAAGGCGGGTTGGGTGGCGCGTTCTGCCACCATCGGCGGCGGGCTGGCCGTGCTCCCGAGAGCGAGCCCGATCACGACGAGCAGCAGTACGGCTGTGATTCCAGCGCTGAAGCGCGGGCCGCGCGGATCGATGCCCGGCTGGCCCGGCTGCGCGACCAGCCCCCGCTTCGACGCCGAAAGGTTCTGACTGGTCATTTCACTCCGTCTGGTCAGGCTGCGCTGAGGATTCGGTCGAGCTCGGCACGCACTTCGGCGGGGCGGGGAGCGCCACCTATGCGTGCGCGTACGACACCCCCGGCATCGAGGATGAACGTGGTGGGGGATTGCAGCAGATTGAACCGACTCGCAAGCTCCGGTCGACTCGTCACGTCGACGTCGACGTGATGTACGTCCTCCAGCTCGCGGGCGAGGCCGTCGAGCAACACGTGGGTCGTGGCGCAGGGTGCGCAGACGTCGGTGGAAAACTGCAGGAGGGTCGCGCCGCGCCCGGCGACGGCATTCGCCGAGAGTTCGGAAAGGCGGATGACCGTGTCTTCGCCGGTGACACTCCGCACGCGACCCGTCGCGGCCCGCCAGGTCAGACCGAGGGCCGTGGCAGCAGCCACGAGTCCCAGGAGAATGGCGAAATCCATGATCGGTGACATTGTGTGGCAACGATATGCGCGCCCCCGCGCGCGTAAACGATTGTGACGCCCCGTTACACTCGCGCGGTTGCTATATCGTGAGAGCCGTGACCGCTGAGATCGAGTTCCGCTCCGACGTGACGGTGGAGCTTGTGCGTTCCAGCGCCCATGACTCCGACGTGCTGTTCGCCGCCAGGGTTTCCACCCAGGGCGAGCAGACCCTGGAGGCAGCGCACGCAACCGAGGAGACTCACGGGGAATCCAAAGCCCGCGGACTCATCAATTACCTCATGCGAGATCGCCACGGATCGCCGTTCGAGCACAACTCGATGACCTTCTATATACAGGCCCCGATCTTCGTGTTCCGCGAATTCATGCGGCATCGCATCGCGTCGTACAACGAAGAATCCGGCCGCTACCGTGAGCTCAACCCCGTGTTCTACGTCCCGGACGCCCACCGCAACCTCGTCCAGATCGGCAAGCCGGGTGCCTACGATTTCCTCCCGGGTTCGGCTGAGCAGGTCGCGCTCGTCGAGGCGGAGACGCGCGCGCAGAGCACTCGCGCGTTCGAGTCGTATCAACGGATGCTGGATGCCGGCGTCGCCCGCGAAGTTGCGCGCATCGTGCTCCCGCTCAACATCTATTCGTCGATGTATGTCACTCTCAACGCTCGCTCGCTCATGAACTTCCTTTCGCTGCGCACAAAACGCGAGGGCTCGCACTTTCCGTCGTTCCCGCAGCGGGAGATCGAGATGGCCGCCGAGAAGATGGAATCGGTCTTCGAGGAACTCATGCCCCTCACCCACGCTGCCTTCAACGGCAACGGCCGCGTCGCGCCGTAGCTCCTCGCGTAGCTCTTCGCTCGCCGCACCCTTCCACCGGCGCGGCGCTTAGTCGCCACTCGTCGCCGCCCGGACGCGACCGTCGTCCCTCGGCCACTCCCGTTGTGCAGGACGCGTCCTGCACAACGGGAGTGCGCGCGGTCGAGGGTGACGCGTCCTGCACAACGGGAGTGCGCGTGGCCGATCCCACAGACTTCCGCCAACGGGTCGGTCGGCCGCGGCCGCAGAGGCAGGATCGGCGGATGACGGCTATCGAGAAGACAATCCACAGACTCGGCGGGATCGCGACGACGGCCGAGCTACTGCGGGCAGGCCACGAAGGCGCACTCATCCGACTGTTCGCCGAGTACGGACGCATCATGCGCGTGCGAAAAGGCTGGTACGCCGACCCGAGCGTCGACGATGCCGTCCTCGCGGCGTGCAGGGTGGGTGGCAGGCTCGCCTGCCTCAGCGCGCTGGCCTTTCACGGTCTCGGCACGCCTGGCCCGACGCGACTCCACGTCAGCGTTCCCCGCAGCGCCTCACGATTGAGGAGTTCCGGCAACCATCGGGAGCGGCTTGCGGAGCGCCACGACGCGGCGATCGTTGTGCACTGGAGTCGCAGCGACCCGACGGGCGACCGGCTGACGGTCTCACTGAGCGAGGCCATGGCGCAGGCGCAGGCCTGCTACAGGCGATAACCTGTAGTTCGTGTCCACGTCTTACAACCCCTTCGGTCAGGTGCTCGTTGCGCTCGTGACGCCGTTCACCGCCGACGGCGAAGTCGACTGGGCCGGCGTCGAGAAGCACATCGACGACGTCATCACGGCGGGCGCCGACGGAATCGTCGTCACGGGCACCACGGGCGAGACGAGCACGCTCACCGACCGGGAGAAACTCAAGCTCGTCGAGGTCGGTAAAGCCGTCGCCGCCGGCCGAGCCAAGATCATCACAGGGGGCGGTTCCAACGAGACCGCCCACGCGATCGAGCTCTACAAGCACAGCGAGAAGGCTGGTGCGGACGCCGTCATGATCGTCACGCCCTACTACAACAAGCCGACCCAGGCCGGTGTGCTGACCCACTTCCGCATGATCGCGGACGCGACCGACCTTCCGGTCATCCTCTACGACATTCCGGGTCGCACCGGCATCCCGATCAAGTACGAGACGATCCTCCGTGCAGCGCAGCATCCCAACATCCTCGCCGTCAAAGACGCGAAGGGCGATTTCAGCGAGGTCAGCCGGGTGCTCAACCAGACCGATCTCTTGTATTTCTCGGGCGACGACGCCAACGTGCTCCCGCACCTGAGCATCGGCGCGACCGGACTGATCGGGGTAACGGCGAACATCGCGGCGGCGCCGTATCGGGTCATCGTGGACGCCGTCAACACGGGCGATCTCGCGACCGCCACGGCCGCGCACAAGCAGCTCGAGCCTCTCGTGCGAGCGGTCATGACCCACGTGCCCGGAACCGTCGCGGCCAAATACATCCTCCACGGCCTCGGCCGCATCGAGTCTCCGCGGGTTCGCTTGCCGCTCGTCGGGCCGGAAGACTTCGAGGCCGCGCAGATCGAAGACGAGCTCGCGCTCGTCGGCGAAATTCCGGGTGTCGACCTGAGCAACTTCCGACCCGATCGCAACGCCGCGGCGGGCGGAGCGCTGCCCAAGGTCGCCGGCACCACCCGCTGAGAACTTGAACAGGGGGCTAGAGACCCCACAACGGCCGAACGGCCAATAGAGCACTGGATGCTATGAACTCACCTGTCTACGACCCACGCCCGCTTTCCCCCGGAACCCTTCGCGTCATCCCGATCGGAGGCCTCGGCGAAATCGGCCGCAACATGACCACCTACGAGATCGACGGCAAGATCCTTATCGTGGACTGCGGCGTGCTCTTTCCCGAGGAACACCAGCCGGGCGTCGATCTGATCCTTCCCGACTTCAGCCCGATCAAGGATCGACTGGAAGATGTGATCGGGGTCGTGCTCACCCACGGCCACGAGGACCACATCGGCGCCGTTCCCTACCTGCTCCGCCTGCGCCAGGACATCCCGCTCATCGGGTCGAACCTCACGCTCGCGCTCATCGAGGCGAAACTCAAGGAACACCGAATCACGCCGTACACGCTCAGCGTGACCGAGGGTCAGCACGAGAAGCTCGGACCGTTCGACCTCGAGTTCATCGCCGTGAACCACTCGATTCCGGATGCCCTGGCCGTTGCCATCACGACGCGCGCCGGCCTGGTACTCCACACGGGTGACTTCAAGATGGATCAGCTGCCCCTCGATGATCGCATCACCGACCTGCGCGCCTTCGCGCGCCTTGGCGAGGTGGGTGTCGACCTGTTCCTGCCGGATTCGACGAACGCCGACGTGCCGGGGTTTACCGCGCCGGAGCGTGATATCGGGCCGGTGCTCGAGGCCGTCATCTCCAAGGCTCCGCGTCGCGTGATCGTCGCAAGCTTCTCAAGCCACGTGCATCGCGTGCAGCAGGTGTTGGATGCCGCCGACGCCAATGGCCGCCGCGTCGCCTTCATGGGCCGCTCGATGGTGCGCAACATGACGATCGCGGCAGACCTCGGATACCTCAGGGTTCCGCCCGGGGTGCTCATCGACGCTAAGAAAGCCGCCGATCTTCCCGACAACAAGATCGTGTACATGAGCACGGGATCCCAGGGCGAGCCCATGGCCGTGCTCGCTCGCATGGCCAACCTCGAGCACCAGATCGAGGTCGGAAAGGGTGACACCGTCATCCTCGCTTCGAGCCTCATCCCCGGCAATGAGAACGCCGTGTATCGCGTGATCAACGGACTCGTGAAGCTCGGCGCAAACGTCGTGCACAAGGGCAACGCGAAGGTGCACGTCTCCGGTCACGCTTCCGCGGGCGAGCTGCTCTACGTCTACAACATCCTCAAGCCGAAGAATGTGCTGCCTGTGCACGGCGAGTATCGCCACCTCGTGGCCAACCAGCAGCTCGCCGTACTCACCGGCGTGCCGGAGGAGAACACCATCGTCGGTGAAGACGGCACCGTTATCGACCTCAAGGGTGGCGTCGCCGAGGTCGTCGGCCAGCTCGATCTCGGCTACGTCTACGTCGACGGCGCAACCGTCGGAGAGATCACGGATGCCGACCTCAAGGACCGGAGGATTCTCGCCGAGGAGGGCTTCGTCTCGATCTTCGTCGCGATCGACGCCCAGACCGGGCGGGTCATCGTCGGGCCGGAGATCCAGGCACGCGGATTCGCCGAGGACGAAGCGGTGTTCGATGAGGTGAAACCGCTCATCGTGCGTGCGATCGCGGATGCCGCGGAGAACGGGACCCGCGACACGCACGCGTTCAGTCAGGTGATCCGCCGCACGGTTGGCCGGTGGGTGAACACCTCGCACCGTCGTCGCCCGATGATCGTGCCGGTCGTCATCGAAGCCTGATTCCCGCTCAGGAAATACTCCTGAAGGCTCATGTCGCAGCGCCCGCCGCCCCTTAGGGTGAGGGATACTTGACATTCCGACAAAGGGGCAGACATGGGCGTGGCGCGCAAATGGGTTTTTCCGATCATCCGGATTCTGGTCTTCGCGGCCATTGCCGTGGCGCTCGTCAAGCTCGCGTTCTTCAGCGGCGCGACTCAGTCGACCGACCCGGCGCTTCCAACCGGTCACATCAGTGAGCCGCAGACCACCGTCGCACTCGGCACGATCACCAACGACGTCACCCTCAAGGGCACCGTCTCCGCCGATGCCGCGGTGGCTGTCAAGGCAACTCTCGCCGGCGAGATCAGGAAGATTCTCGTTACCGAGGGGCAGGGCGTCGTCGCCAAGACGCCCGTCCTGATCATCCGTTCGGATACGCTGTCGCCCGACGGGACCCCGACCACCAAGAGCGTGACCGTGCTCGCAGGTTCGGCGGGAACGCTGTCGTCGTTGCCGGTGCTCGTCGGCCAGATTCTCACGATCGGTGAGGTCGTCGCGCAGGTGGCTCCGCCATCCTTCAACGTCTCCGGCACGCTGTCGCCGGAGCAGCAGTATCGGCTGCTCAATCAGCCGACCGAGGCGACTGTGACCATCAACGGAGGTCCCGCGCCCTTCGTCTGCGGCGGCCTCGCCATCTCGACGGCACTGGCGGGATCCGGGTCGACTCCAGGATCGGACTCCGCGACCAACCCGGGCACTTCCAGTGCTGGCACAACCGTGAAATGCGCCGTGCCGGCGGCCGTCAAAGTGTTCGGCGGCCTCGCGGCCAGCATGAAGATCTCCGGCGGCCGCGCTGAAGGGGTGCTCGTGGTGCCGATCACCGCGGTCGACGGCACCATCCAGTCAGGAAACGTCTACATGACGAAGGATGGCGGCCAACCGCAGAAGCACCCCGTGACGCTTGGGCTCAGCGATGGCAAGAACGTCCAGGTCACCGGCGGGGTGAAGGAGGGCGACCAGATCCTCGAGTTCGTACCCGGGGCAGCCGCGACCAGCGGTGCCTGCACACCCGGTCCCAATGGCGCCGTCATCTGCCAGGGTTCCGGCAAGTGAGCCTGCTGCGTCTGGAAGGCGTCACGCGATCCGTGCGGCTAGCGGATGAGGGCACCCTGGAGATCCTCAAAGGAGTCAACCTCGAGGTGGCCGTGGGTGACCACGTCTCGATCGTGGGACGCAGCGGATCCGGCAAATCGACGCTCCTCAACCTGCTTGGCCTTCTCGACACCCCGACCGCGGGCAGTATCTTCTTCGACGACCGACGCACGAGCGAGTTCTCGGCGAGCCAACGAGATCGCGCCAGAGGCGCGGAGATCGGGTTCATCTTCCAGCAGTTCAACCTGCTGAGTGGCCGCACCGCACTCGAGAACGTCATGACGCCGCTGCTCTACGCGCGCGGACGTTCCTTCTGGCGCCGCAGGCGGCTTGCGACCGAGATGCTGGAGAAGGTGGGCCTGGGGTCGCGAATCCAGTCGACTCCGGAGAAACTGTCGGGCGGCGAGCAGCAGCGGGTCGCGATCGCGCGAGCGCTCGTGCGCGGTCCACGCCTGATTCTGGCCGACGAGCCTACGGGTGCCCTCGACATCGATACCGGCGGGAGTGTGATGGCTCTCCTCGACGACGTCGCGGAACATTCGGGAGCGGCGCTCATCACCATCACCCACGACGCCAACGTGGCCGCACTCGCGCGCCGCCACTATCGTCTCGATCACGGTGTGCTCACCCCGGTCGACGTCTCGCGCGTTCTCGCCCTTTCGGCGCCGGAGGTGACACTGTGAGCGCCCGCGACCATCGGCAGGGTTTCGCGGCAGCTCTCGTCGGCTCATTCAGCGAGGCCTGGGCCGAGGTGCGCATCCATCGCACCCGGGTGCTGCTCAGCCTCATCGGTGTGGCGGTCGCCGTCGCTGCCATCACTAGTGTCGTCGGACTCGGGGGTGTTGCCGAACAGTCGCTGCAGGAGGCCAACGAGCGTTCCGGAGGCCGTCCGGCGACGCTCGGCATCTTCGCCTCAAAGGACGACGGGTCCGCGTTCGACTCGTCCGCGATCACTGCCGCGTTCGAATCCGTTGTGAAACGCTACGAGGTCGGCTATCACTCCCGCATCGCGAACGGCACCCAGCAGGTGCAGTTCGCCCATGGCGGGCTCGACGTGAACCTGACGGCGGTGGATCCCGACTGGGGCACCATGCACCGGGCCGATATCACCCATGGCAGCTGGTTTTCACCCTCCGACACGGCGCGACTCGCCCCCGCGCTCGTAGTCAACGACGGCTTCTGGAAACAGATGGGTTCGCCCGATATCCGCACCCATCCGACCGTCTCAATGCTCGGACCGAATCCGATCACCGCCGTCGTCATCGGCGTCATGTACATGCCGAACTCCGGGGACGAGCCGAGCATGTACATGCTGTCCAGCGCGTTCGCGGTGATTTCCGACCCTTCGACGCTGGCAAGCACGCAGTGGCAGTACGAGGCCTGGGTTCCGCCCGCGATGTCGAAGACGCTCGAATCGCTCGTCCAGCGCGACCTCCAGGCGGCCGCGGGGGCCGGTGTCATCGTCAACGTCAACCGTCAGGACTACGCCGCCTTCGGCCAGGACCCGCTGCTGCCTATCAAGATCGGCGTCGGCGGTGTGGCCGGGCTCGTCCTGTTCCTCGGGGCGTTGGGTCTCGTGAACATCTCGCTCGTGACGGTGAGGCAGCGGGTACGCGAGATCGGCATCCGCCGTAGCTTCGGCGCGACAGCCGGCCGGGTCTTCTTCGCCGTGATGATGGAGAGTGTCGTCGCGACCGTGGCCGCCGGATTCGTGGGCGTGGCCATCGCCATCGCGATCGTCGAGAATCCGACCATCCAGCGATTTCTCTCGCAGGGGGTCACCGAGTTGCCTCCGTTCCCGGTCAGCGCGGCGATCATCGGTGTGGTGAGCGCTACGGCGGTCGGTGCGCTCGCCGGCCTCCTGCCCGCCATCGCCGCCGTGCGGTTCAAGGTCATCGATGCGATCCGGTACTGACACGCGCCACTCGCATCCGGGCTCTGACGGCGCTCGGCATTAGCGTTGAACCATGGCTACGAGCACCAGGTCGACCCCGCGTGCCCGCACGACGACGTCGCGGGGCACCAGCCGCGCGACGGGCAAGGGAACGACCAGGAGGCTTCCCGCGGTCAAGCCGGTCCCGGTCGATGAACCCGGACTGCTGAGCAAGACCTGGCTCGGGCTCGCTCACGCCGTCGGAGGTGCCGCGCGTGTGCTCGGCAGGGAGACTCTCGCCAAGGACGAACGACGCGACGGCGTTCCATTGTTCGTGTTCGTGCTCGCCGTCATCGGCGCCGTCGTCGAGTGGTTCAACCCGGGGGATCCGGTCGCCACGGCGCTCGACGCCTATACCTTCGGCGGGCTGTTCGGCCGGGTTGCGTTCGCTTTGCCCGTGATCATGCTGCTGTTCGCGATCTGGCTGTTCCGGCATCCGTCGTCGGTGCACGACAACGGGCGCATCGGCATCGGACTCGCAATACTGCTCACCTCGGTGAGCGCACTGTGTCATATCTTCGGCATGCAGCCGCAGCCCTCCGCAGGCATGAACGTGCTCGCGCGTGCCGGCGGCGTCGTCGGCTGGGTTCTCGCCACCCCGCTGCTCACCGTGGGAACGGCGTGGTTCGCCACCCCGATCGTCGGCGTGCTTCTGTTGCTTTCGCTCTTCATCATCACGAAGACGCCGCCGAACCATGTCGGCGCCCGGCTCGCGCAGCTGTACGCGTACCTTTTCGGCGCGCAGGTTCCGGATGCCGAAACCCGTCCCCTTCAGAAGGGCACGACCGCCGACACCGGCTCGTTCGGCACCATCCGAGACCTCGGGCTCGAAGCCGAAGATGCCGCTTCTCTTCCGTGGTGGCGCCGCAACAGGACCCAGCGCGAGGGCGACCCCGCGTTCGACACCCCGGTTATCTCCAAGGATGCCAACGTCACGGAGGTCATCGACCACACGCGGCGGGAGGACGAATTCGGCAGCGAACTGCTCGATGAGCTCGCCAACGCGGAGAAGGCGGTCAAACGCTTCACGGGTGAGGTCGATGTCGCACCGGTCACCGGAATCCGCGATGACGGCGGACCGCTCATCGCCGACCTTCTTCCCGGTTTCTCCGACAAGGCTTCCGTCAAGGGTGAGCTCGGCGAGTTCGAGACTGTGCCGGCGACGCCACGATTCACCCCGCCGGCCGCGCCGTACCGACTTCCCGCGGCATCCACGCTCGTCCCCGGAACGCCGCCAAAGTCGCGCTCGGAGGCCAATGACACGATCGTCGCCTCCATCACCGAGGTGCTCAATCAGTTCTCGGTCGACGCGAAGGTCACCGGGTTCAGCCGCGGCCCGACGGTCACACGCTACGAGATCGAGCTCGGCCCCGGCGTCAAGGTCGAGCGAGTCACCGCTCTCACCAAGAACCTGTCATACGCCGTCGCCAGCAACGAGGTACGCATCCTCTCGCCGATCCCGGGCAAGAGCGCGATCGGCGTCGAGATCCCCAACGCCGACCGCGAGATCGTGTCGCTCGGCGACGTCCTACGATCGAAGGCCAGCACCTCGAGCTCCCACCCCATGACGATCGGGCTCGGAAAGGACGTCGAGGGCGGATTCGTCGTCGCCAACCTTGCCAAGATGCCCCACCTGCTCGTCGCGGGCTCGACCGGCTCCGGAAAGTCGAGCTTCGTCAACTCGATGATCACGTCGCTCCTTATGCGCGCGAAGCCGGCAGAGGTGCGCATGGTGCTCATCGACCCGAAGCGCGTCGAGTTGGCGCCGTACGCGGGCATCCCGCACCTCATCACCCCCATCATCACGAACCCGAAGAAGGCAGCGGAAGCGCTCGCCTGGGTCGTGAAGGAGATGGACATGCGGTACGACGACCTTGCGAGCTTCGGGTTCCGGCACATCGACGACTTCAATGCCGCCGTCGTCGCCAACGAAATCGTGCTGCCCGCTGGCAGCGAACGGTCGCTCAAGCCCTACCCGTATCTCCTCGTCGTCGTCGACGAACTCGCCGACCTCATGATGGTGGCTCCGCGCGATGTCGAGGACTCGATCGTCCGCATCACGCAGCTGGCACGAGCATCCGGGATCCATCTCGTGCTGGCCACCCAGCGACCGTCGGTGGATGTCGTCACCGGTCTCATCAAAGCCAACGTGCCATCGCGGCTGGCCTTCGCCGTCTCGAGCATGACGGATTCCCGGGTCATCCTCGATCAACCGGGCGCCGACAAGCTCATCGGTCAGGGTGACGCGCTCTTCCTGCCGATGGGGGCCTCGAAGGCGATCCGGGTGCAGGGCGCCTGGGTCACCGAAAGCGAGGTCAGCGCCGTGGTGCAGCACGTGACGCGCCAGGCCCGCCCGGAATACCGGCAGGATGTCGCGGCCGCGGCCGAGAAGAAGCAGATCGATGGCGACATCGGCGACGACCTGGAGGTGCTGCTTGCCGCGGCCGAGCTCGTCGTGAGCACCCAGTTCGGATCGACGTCCATGCTGCAGCGCAAGCTCAGGGTGGGTTTCGCCAAGGCCGGCCGGCTGATGGATCTCCTCGAGTCACGAGAGATCGTCGGTCCGTCCGAGGGCTCGAAGGCGCGCGACGTTCTCGTCGCTGCCGAGCAGCTCCCCGGTGTGCTCGCCCGCCTCCGCGGCGAGGACGGCCCGGTCGCCCAGGCGACGGACGATCGCTATTCCGCCGATCCGGTGGGTGACATGTCGACCGGTTACGATGAGGTCGACGGATCTTCGGACGAGGATGCCTGGAAGCTGACCGACAGGGAGTGATTCGTGGCGCCGCCTGAACCTCTCGAACCGGCCGCGAAGAAACCGAATCCCATGCGGGGCCGTGTCGCTCGGTCGGGCGACACACCCGCCAGCACCGGCAACGTGGCGAACATCGTCACGGTCGTTCGCATCCTCATGGCGCCGGCGTTCATCTGGCTTCTGCTGGCCGATGCCGACAGGCTCGGGCCCCTTCGCTACGTGGCCGCGGCGCTCTTCGTGGTCGCCATCGTCACGGACACGGTGGACGGCATTCTTGCCCGTCGCCAGAACCTCGTGACGGACTTCGGCAAGATCCTCGATCCGATCGCCGACAAGGTGCTCATCGGGGGTGCGCTGGTCGCGCTCTCGATCCTCGGCGAGCTGTGGTGGTGGGTTACGATCCTGATCCTCGTTCGGGAGTTCGGCATCACGATCTTCCGTTTCGCGGTGATCCGCACCCGAGTCATTCCCGCGGTGGCCAGCGGCAAGCTCAAGACGGTACTGCAGGCGGTCGGCATCTCCCTCCTTCTCTTTCCGTTCTGGACGTTCCTCGGTACATGGGAACTCTGGATCGGTTGGGTGATCATGGGCGCCGCGGTCGTGCTCACGGTCGTCTCCGGCGTCGACTTCGTGCGCAAATACGTCGAGCAGAATCGACGCGCGGACTGAATCGTGGATGACGCGGCCGAACTGATCGCGCTCCTCACCGAGCGTGGGCTCACCATCGCGGTCGCCGAGTCGCTGACGGGCGGACTCGTGCTCGCGGAGTTGATCGGCGTGCCGGGAGCCTCCGTCGTCGTCCTCGGGGGAGTCGTCGCATACAACACTGCGCTCAAGCACAGCCTCCTCGGCGTGGACGCGGCTCTGCTCGCCGAGTATGGCCCGGTGCATCCCGAGGTGGCGAAGCAGATGGCGACCGGTGTCCGCGAGATGCTCGCCATTGACGGCCACCGTGCCGACATCGGACTGTCCACTACGGGCGTCGCCGGACCGGAACCGCAGGGCGGCCACCCGCCAGGCACCGTGTTCGTCGGGCTCGCCATCGGCGGCGGCGAGAGTTCGCATCGGCTCGCGCTCGAGGGCGACCGCCAGACCATCCGGACCAGGGTCGTGCAGGAATCGCTCGTGCTGCTGAGGGCCGCGCTGAATCAGGGCTGACGGTCCGGCGGGAATCTTTCTCGTTTCGATCTCGTTACATCACAGTGATTCACAAGCGTCACACAGATGTGGCTCGTTAGAGTTTGGTTATCGGAGGTTGTAGTGTTACTCAACCATCGGCCAGTTTCATCCGGTTGTCGTGTTGTGGTTCGTGTTGAAGGAGGAGGGTCCAATGGTTCTAGTTCGTCAAGAAATCGGTGACGTGCTCCGGGACTTCCGCCTGCAGAAGGGGCGTACCCTTCGTCAGGTCGCGAGCAAGGCAAGTGTCGCTCTCGGCTACCTCAGCGAGGTGGAGCGTGGTCAAAAAGAGGCCAGTTCTGAAATTCTCGCGTCGGTTGCGGATGCACTCGAAACACCGATCTCGGTCATCATGCGTGAAGTGGGTGACCGCCTCGCCGTAATCGAGGGAATCAACGTGATTCCCGATACCGTCCCCGACGACCTCGTCGCGGATTTTGATGCGGGGCTCGTTTCCCGTTAAGGCTTAGCTCGACCGCGGACGGTGTGCCGCGGTCGAGAATGATGCCCGGCTCCAGCAGCCGGGCATTTTTCGTTAAGCGCCGCCTGTATCGAACCCTCCGTAACCGACCGTTAGGTTTAAGACATGCGACTGAGTGAGTTCTGGACGGCGGTGAACGATGAGTTCGGGGCGGCCTACGGCCGCGCCCTCACACACGATCTGGTACTTGGCGAACTCGGCGATGTCACGGCTGAGCAGGCTCTCGAAAAGGGTCACAGCATCCGCGGCACGTGGCTCGCGCTGTGTCGCGCCGCGGATGTTCCGGAGAGCCGGTGGTACGGCGTGGGCCAGCGTCTGCCCAAGCCCTAGCTTCGAACGGCCGCAACACGCCGGGCGCAAACATTCGAACATGTCTTCGGATGCGGCTAGGCTCCTTCACAGCGGTAAATTCCAACGAGTTCTGCACCGCCCGCCCGGAGTTCCAAGGGAATGTCCCAGGCCGAGCGTACTGTCGGACTCGTTGGAGTTAGCCGCCAACAGCCTTGTCGCAGGTCGGACGAACCTTGCAGGATCGGTTCCCCGGCGAAACGGCAGCCTATAGGCGCATCGTCACGATAGTGCAGATCATCTGCACGATGAAGGAGCATCACATGCCATCAGTTGCTGATCGCGAAAAGTCCCTGGAAACCGCCCTCGCACAGATCGACCGCCAGTTCGGCAAGGGCTCCGTCATGCGCCTCGGCAGTGACGAGCGCGCCCCCGTCGCGGTGATCCCCACCGGTTCGATCGCGCTCGACGTTGCGCTCGGAATCGGCGGTCTGCCACGTGGACGAATCGTGGAGATCTACGGTCCGGAGTCCTCGGGTAAGACCACTCTCACCCTGCACGCCATCGCGAACGCCCAGCGCGCTGGCGGCATCGCCGCCTTCATCGACGCGGAGCACGCCCTCGACCCGGAGTACGCCAAGGCGCTCGGTGTCGACATCGACGCGCTGCTGGTCTCCCAGCCAGACACGGGGGAGCAGGCGCTCGAAATCGCCGACATGCTCGTGCGCTCCGGCTCGATCGACCTCGTGGTCATCGACTCTGTGGCCGCGCTCGTGCCTCGCGCCGAGATCGAGGGCGAGATGGGCGACTCACACGTCGGTCTCCAGGCCCGCCTCATGTCGCAGGCGCTGCGCAAGCTCACCGGCGGCCTGAGCCAGACCAACACGACCATGATCTTTATCAACCAGCTGCGGGAAAAGATCGGTGTGTTCTTCGGCAGTCCAGAGACCACGGCCGGCGGTAAAGCGCTCAAGTTCTACGCATCGGTCCGACTCGACATCCGGCGTATCGAGACCCTCAAAGAGGGAACGGATGCCGTCGGCAACCGCACGCGTGTGAAGGTCGTCAAGAACAAGATGGCCCCACCGTTCAAGCAGGCCGAGTTCGACATCCTCTACGGTACGGGTATCTCCCGAGAGGGCAGCCTCATCGACTTCGGCGTCGAGCACGAGATCGTTCGCAAGTCCGGTGCCTGGTACACCTACGACGGTGACCAGCTCGGCCAGGGCAAGGAGAACTCGCGCAAGTTCCTCATCGCGAACGCGGCGGTGGCCAACGAGATCGAAGAGAAGATCAAGGCCAAGCTCGGCATCATCGTCGACGCGAAGGCCGTTGCGGCAGCGGCCGCCGCCGACCTGAGGGCCGCGTCTCTCACCCAGGCCGCCGCTTCCAGGACGGCCTCCGCCAAGAGCAGGACGGTGAGCGCGGCAGATTTGGAGGCATCCGCTCCGTTCGAGGACCGCACCGCGGTCGGGGCCTAGACCATGGGTTCCGGCGACGGGCTGGCCCGGGTGACCTATCTGCCCGGTGTGGTGCCACCTCCGTCGCCGGAAGAGGCCATCCCCGACGAGGCGGCTGCCGACGAGCTCGACCCCGACGAAATACTCGAGCAGGCCGAATCCGAAAGCGGGGGAGCGGCCCCATCGGGCCGACGAGAAGTCCGAGCCGAGAATGTGAGCATGCACGCCCTCACCCGCCGCGGCATGTCGCGCTGGGAGCTCGAGAAGGCGCTCCTCTCGCGTGAGTTCGACAGCGAGACGGTCGATGCCGAACTCGACCGTCTCGAAGGGGTTGGTCTCATCGACGACGGGGCCCTGGCCGAGACTCTCGTCCGCACCCAGCATGAGCGCAAAGGACTCGGGCGTGGCGCTCTCACGGCCGAACTCCGCCGCCGCCACATCGACCAGCAGCACATCGATGCAGCCCTTGAGCAGATCGACGCAGACGATGAGCAGTCCCGGGCGACCGAACTCGCGGTCAAGCGCGCCGGGCAGCTCAGTTCCTATGACCTCGAGACGGCGAAGCGCCGCCTGTCCGCCTTTCTCCTGAGAAAGGGCTACTCCTCGGCCGTTGTGCGCGCGGCGACGGACGACGCGCTATCCACGCGCTCGAGCGGCGTACGGTTCCGCTAGATATGCGCGGCTTCGGCGGCTGTGCTCACAGCCGCCAGTTGCCGCTCGCGGGTTAGGCTTGGCCCACCATGACGTTGACCGCTCAACTCCGCCCGCACGCCGATACCCGGCCTCGCACCTACGAGGTGCGGACCTTCGGGTGCCAGATGAACGTGCACGATTCCGAGCGGCTCAGTGGCTCCCTCGAAGCGGCGGGCTACGTTCCGGCCAACGGCGAGCAGGCGGATGTCGTGGTCATCAACACCTGTGCCGTGCGCGAGAACGCCGACAACAAGCTTTATGGCAACCTCGGCTATCTCGCTTCGGTCAAGCAGAAGCACGAAGGTATGCAGATCGCGGTCGGGGGCTGCCTCGCCCAAAAAGACAAGAACCTCATTCTCGAGAAGGCGCCATGGGTCGACGTGGTCTTCGGCACCCACAACATGGGCTCCCTTCCAACGCTCCTCGAGCGCTCCAGGCACAACGGCGAAGCGCAGCTCGAGATCCTCGAATCCCTCGATGTGTTCCCGTCGACGCTGCCGACCAAGCGTGAGTCGACCTACAGCGGCTGGGTGTCGATCTCGGTCGGCTGCAACAACACCTGCACGTTCTGCATCGTCCCAGCGCTGCGAGGCAAGGAGAAAGATCGCCGCCCCGGCGACATCCTCGCGGAGATCCGGGCTCTCGTCGACGATGGCGCGATCGAGGTGACGCTGCTGGGCCAGAACGTGAACTCCTATGGGGTCGAATTCGGTGACCGCCACGCCTTCGGCAAGCTCCTGCGCGCTGCCGGTCAGATCGAGGGCCTTGAGCGCATCCGGTTCACGAGCCCCCATCCTGCAGCCTTTACCGACGATGTGATAGACGCGATGGCCGAGACGCCAGCGGTTGCTCCACAGCTGCACATGCCGCTTCAGTCCGGATCCGATCGCATGCTGAAAGCCATGCGCCGTAGCTACCGATCCGAGAAATTCCTCGGGATTCTCGACCGCGTTCGTGCAAAGATCCCGAACGCGGCCATCAGCACGGACATCATCGTCGGGTTCCCGGGTGAGACAGAGGAGGACTTCCAGGAGACCCTCCGGGTCGTGGAACTGGCCCGTTTCGCCTCAGCATTTACATTTCAGTACTCGATCCGCGAGGGCACGCCCGCCGCGACGATGGAAGACCAGGTGCCGAAGGCCGTAGTGCAGGAGCGCTATGAGAGGCTCACCGCACTGCAGGACAGGATCTCCTGGGAGGAGAACCTCTCGCTTGTCGGCGTCGAGCTCAACGTTCTCGTCGGCGCCGAAGGCACAAAAGATGCCGACACCCACCGTCTCTCCGGCCGTGCGGAAGACAGCCGCCTCGTGCACTTCGAAGTGACCCCGCACAGCGAGATTCCCCGCCCGGGGGACATCGTCACGGTGAGAGTTTCCGAGGCGAAACCCTTCTACCTTCTCGCCGATTCCGCGGACGGCGCACCGCTCGCGATCCGCCGCACCATCGCCGGAGATGCGTGGGATCGTGCGCAAGCCGAATCCTGCGCCGTTCCCGTAGAACCCGGTGCGGGCACGACGCCGGGCAGGGTCTCGCTCGGCCTTCCAGCCCTGCGTATCGCAACGACGCCCATCTACGACCCGCACGATGGGCAGCGCTAGCGGCCTGCTCGTCGCCATCGTCGGCGCCACGGGCACCGGAAAGTCGGCTCTTTCGCTCGACCTCGCGCAGGCAATGGCCGAGCGCGGCAGGCCGGCGGAGGTCGTCAACGCCGACGCGATGCAGCTCTATCGCGGCATGGATATCGGCACCGCGAAGCTGCCGCTCGACGAACGCCGCGGCATCCCCCATCACCTGCTCGACGTACTGGAGCCGAGTGAAGAGGCCAGTGTTGCTGGGTATCAGACGGATGCGCGTTCGGCCATAGAAGACGTCAAGGCCCGCGGTGCAATCCCGATCCTCGTCGGAGGCTCGGGGCTCTACGTCTCGTCAGTGCTCTACGACTTCCGCTTTCCGGGCACCGACCCGATCATCCGCGAGCGCCTCGAGATCGAGCTCGCCGATTCGGGCCGGGGCACCCTGTACCGACGGCTGCGCGACCTCGACTCGAACGCTGCGACGTCGATCGGACCCCACAATGGCCGGCGTATCGTGCGGGCCCTCGAGGTCATCGAGATGACGGGGCAACCCTTCGGCTCGGGGCTCCCCGACGAATCGACGTATTGGACGCCAACGGTGACGATCGGGTTGCGGGCACCGCGCGAGCAGCTCGTCCGGCGCCTGGACGAGCGGGTGCGGGGAATGTGGGAGGGGGGACTCGTCGAAGAGGCCCGATCGCTCAGCACGAGGGGACTGGGTGTGACGGCTGCGCGGGCGATCGGCTACGCCCAGGCGATCGCGCAGATCGATGGTGAACTCACGGAGGCCGAGGCGATCGAAGCGAGTGCGATTCTCACTCGCAGGTATGCGCGTCGACAGGTCGGCTGGTTCAGGCGCTATCCGACAACGACCTGGCTTGACTACGACGACCCGGATCTGTCGGATACCGCCCTGCAACTACTCTTGGATCATGCCTGAACTGCACTTCACCAAGGGACACGGAACCGGCAACGACTTCGTGTTCTTCGCCGATCCCGATGGCGACATCGACCTGACTCCCGCCCAGCTCGCCGCGATCGCCGATCGCCACTTCGGCGTCGGCGGAGACGGGGTCATCAGGGCGGTTCGCTCGAAGAACCTTGCGGATGGTGCAGCGGCCCTCGCGGAAGACGAGTCCGCCGAGTGGTTCATGGACTACCACAATGCGGATGGTTCTCCCTCAGAGATGTGCGGCAACGGCATCCGCGTCTACGCGAAATTCCTGATCGAGAACGGGCTCGTCGAGCTCGGCGATGGAGAAACGCTCGCGATCGGCACCAGGGGTGGAGTGCGGGACCTGCAGCGCAATGCCTCCGGTTTCCAGGTGGACCTCGGCCGCTGGTCGCTCGACGGCGGCGAGCCGCTCGTCCGGGCCAAGAACCTCCAGGTGGCCCGGCCCGGTCTCGGCATCAACATCGGCAACCCTCATGTCGTCGTTGCCCTCTCGAGCGATGACGAACTCGAATCGGCCGATCTCAGCTTCGTCCCCGTGCTCGAGCCCGATCCGCCGCTCGGTGCGAACGTCGAGTTCGTCGTCCCGGCAGAACCGCTCGTCAAAGACGGCGTGGGGCGGATTCGTATGCGCGTCCACGAGCGAGGAAGCGGCGAAACTCTTTCCTGCGGCACGGGCGCAGCGGCGGCGGCATTGGCGACGCGGTACTGGGCCGGCCGAGGGGCACCAAACCAGTGGAGGGTCGAGGTGCCCGGTGGGTCGCTCGGCGTGCGCATGTGGGCGGCGGAAGACGGAGAGCACGTGTCGCTGAGCGGACCGGCGGACCTCGTCTTCGAGGGCGACCTCACGATCTAACGGACGTCAGTGGTGCTTGACCCTGAGCACGCGGTATCCCTTGTTCGTCGCTGCGCGCGAGACCGTGTACTCGTGCGACAGGGCTCCCTCGAGCCAGCGCTGCAGGGAGTCGGAGCCGAGATTGCGCTGCACGACGAGCCACGCATCAGAGCCGGGTCCTAGGCGCGGAATCCACTGGTCGAGCATCGCGTGCAGTTCGTCCTTGCCCACCCTGATGGGCGGATTGGACCGAATGCTCATGAACTCGACGTCCAGGGGAACATCCGCGGGCTTGCAGGCGTTGACATTCGTGAGCCCGAGAGATTGAGCATTGCGGCGAACCAGTTCGAGCGCACGTTCGTTGACATCGACGGCCCACACGGTGGCGTGCGGTGACTCGATGGCAAGGGTCAGCGCGATCGGTCCCCAGCCGCACCCGAGATCGAGCAAATCCCCTCCGGGAGGAGCCGGCGGAGTGTGAGCGAGGAGCACCTCCGTTCCGGCGTCGATTCGCTCGGGACTGAAAATACCGTTGGCCGTGACGAGGTCATAGACCTGGCCCGCGAGTGGCACCCGGATGTTGCGGAATCTGAGCTCACTCTCGGGGATTTCGGAGAAGTAATGCTCGTTGGCCATGCAGACGAACCTATCGAAATACGAGGAGCTAGGGTTAACCCAATGATTGAGATTGAGCCGTTGGAATCACAGGACGGGGACGTCATCGACCGTGTGCTGGCGAGAGCGGCTACGCGGTCCTCGGGCTATGCCCTTTTCACGAGCGGAGGCGCCCAGGCGCTGCAGTCCGACGCTCTCGATACGAGGTCGACCAGTGATGGCGACCAGTTCGATCGAGAGGACCGGCAGGCGCTGAGGCGCGTCGCGGGGCTCTCGACAGAACTCGAAGACGTCACAGAAGTCGAGTATCGGCAACTGCGACTCGAGCGCGTAGTGCTCATCGGCATCTATAGCCAGGGCAATGCGGCGGATGCCGAGAACTCGATGCGCGAGCTGTCCGCCCTGGCCGAAACCGCCGGAGCCGTCGTCCTCGATGGACTCATGCAGCGGCGTCCGCATCCTGATCCGAGCACCTACTTCGGCAAGGGCAAGGCGATCGAACTTCGGGATGTCGTTGCGGCATCCGGCGCAGACACCGTGATTGTCGACAGCGAGCTCGCCCCGAGCCAGCGGCGCGCGCTCGAAGATGTCGTAAAGGTCAAGGTGATCGACCGCACGGCCGTCATCCTCGACATTTTCAGCCAGCACGCCAAGAGCCGGGAGGGCAAGGCCCAGGTGGAGCTCGCCCAGCTCGAGTACCTTCTGCCTCGACTCCGTGGCTGGGGCGAATCGATGTCCCGTCAGGCCGGTGGCCAGGTGGGAGCGGGAAACGGTATGGGAAGCCGTGGTCCTGGCGAGACGAAGATCGAGCTTGACCGACGCCGCATCCACACCCGGATGTCTCGGCTGCGCAAGCAGATTCTCGGATTCAAGCCCGCCCGCGAGGCCAAGCGCGCGAACCGCGATCGAAATTCCGTGCCGTCTGTTGCGATCGCCGGGTACACCAATGCTGGCAAATCGTCGCTGCTCAACCGCATCACGCGGGCGGGTGCTCTCGTCGAGAACGCCCTATTCGCCACGCTGGACACCGCCGTACGCAAGAACCTGACGGAAGACGGCCAGGCCTACACGCTCACGGACACCGTCGGCTTCGTGCGCAACCTGCCGCACCAGCTGGTCGAGGCATTCCGCTCGACGTTCGAGGAGATCGCCGATTCTGACGTCATCCTTCACGTCGTCGACGGCTCGCACCCGGACCCGGCCAACCAGCTGGCGACCGTGCGCAACGTCATCGGCGAGGTCGAGGCGCGGCACATCCCCGAGATCGTGGTGTTCAACAAGAGCGACCTGATAGATCCCGATCAGCGATTGGTACTCCGCGGGCTCGAGCCGAACGCAATCTTCGTGTCGGCCCGCACTGGCGAGGGCGTTGAGGAGCTTCTCGCCGCTATCGCCGTAGCGCTTCCGGTTCCGTCTGTCGAACTCGACCTTCTCATTCCCTACGACCGCGGCGACCTTGTGGCGTCGCTGCACGAGCGCGGCAGAATCCTGACGACCTCGTATGAGGAGGCCGGCACCCGCGTTTCCGCCCTGGTGAACGAGGAACACGCCGCAGCACTGTGGCCATTCACCGCGACGCTCGTCCCTGCTGCCGGCTGATGGCGGCTCGTAAACCCGCGTAACACTTGACCTCTGTGGGAGGGCGGTTGCTAGTCTGAAACGAGTCGTCCGGAGTTTCACGGTCGACGGTGCGACCGCCGAGCCCGGCACCCGCCCACAGAAGCCTTTCTGGCCCGCATCCGAATTCCGGTGCTCTGTGAGGCTTTCGAGGCTCGCAGGATGCTCGCCCGTCGCAGGATTGGACTCAAACCGTGTCGCAGGAACCTCGAATCACGAGAACACCGTTCTCGTTCGAGCTCTTTCCGCCGCGCTCGCAGGCCGCCCAGGATTCACTGCCGGAGACGATCCGGAAACTCGCCGCGGCGCGCCCCGACTTCATCTCCGTGACCTATGGTGCGGGCGGTTCCTCCCGCGAGAGTTCGCTGGACGTGCTGCGGTACATCCTCGAGCACACCAGCGTGCAGCCGATGGCTCACCTGACCTGCGTTGGGTCCTCGCACCACGAGGCTAATCGCCTGGTGCGGGAGTTCCTCGACGCGGGGGTGACGAGCTTTCTTGCGGTGCGAGGGGATCCGCCGCGCGGCTCGGTCGAAGGAGATCACTTTCTCGGCGATCTCGGCACGGCGTCGGAGCTCGTTCAACTCATTCACCGGGTGCAGACCGAGCGCGCGCAGTACGCAACCGTTCCGTCTCGCACTGCCGTTGGACTCGGTCAGATCCGTTCCGCCCGGCCCAAGGTGCGCGTCGCCGTCGCGGCATTCCCGAACGGTCATCCGAGGTCGCATCGAGCCAACCAGGACATCGACGTACTGCTGGCGAAGCAGACATCCGGGGCCACGCTCGCGATCACCCAGCTGTTCTTCCACGCGGACGACTACCTCGAATTCACGTCGGCGGCCCAGGCGGCCGGAGTGACGATCCCGATCGTTCCCGGGCTCATGCCCGTGACATCCATCACCCGGCTGAAGCGCGTCCTCGAGCTGAGCGAGGAGCGCGAGCCGGTGACGCTGGCCAGAGGGCTCGCATCCGCCGAATCGGCCGAGGAACAGTTCGCCATCGGCGTGGAGCATTCCATCGGCCTCGCGAACGAGCTTCTCGACGGCAACGCGCCTGCGCTGCATCTGTACACCCACAACAGGTATCGGGCCGTGCTCTCCGTCCTGGAGGGCGTCGGCCTGATTGAATCGCCCGCAACCGCACTAACGAACAGCAAGGAATCCGCATGACCGCGCCCTCATTCCCCACCGGCAGCATCCTCGGCTATCCGCGGATCGGCCGTCGCCGCGAGTTGAAGAAGGCCGTCGAGTCCTTTTGGGCCGGCACCATCACCGCGGAGGAACTCGAGGCGAAAGCCGCAGAACTTCGTGCCGCGACGCGCGAGCGCCTGGTCTCACTCGGTCTGGGCGCGACAGACTCGTCGATCCCCGAGGCGTTTTCGTACTACGACCAGGTGCTGGATGCCGCGGTCACCGTCGGTGCCGTGCCCACGCGTTTCGCGTCCCTGGTCAAGGCCGATGGCTCGATCGATCTCGCCGGCTACTTCACGATCGCCCGTGGCGAGGGCCACAACACTCCGGCCGAGATGACCAAGTGGTTCGACTCGAACTACCACTACCTCGTGCCGGAGATCGGCCAGGAGACCGAGTTCCACCTCGCCTCCGACAGGCTCGTCCGCGAGGTCGCCGAGGCCACGACCTCCGGTTACCGCACGCGCCCGGTGATCGTCGGCCCCGTCACCTTCCTGTTGCTCAGCAAGCCAAGCGAGGGCTCGCCGGCGGGGTACCAGCCCCTGGACCGGCTCGACGACCTGCTCCCGGTGTACGCGGAGCTCCTGGCCGCGCTGACCGCCGTCGGCGCAGAGTGGGTACAGCTCGATGAGCCGGGTCTCGTGAGCGAGAGCATCGAGGTGCCTCGCCGTCAGGTCCTCGCCGCCACCAAGCGTGCGTACGATGCACTGGGCGCGGCCCCGCTCCGTCCGCAGATCTTCGTCGCGGCGCCATACGGCAGCCTCGACGATGCCCTTCCGGTGCTCGATTCGACGCCGATCGAGGCGATCGGACTCGACCTCGTGAGGGGATCGATTCCCAACGGGTTCTCCAGTGCGAAGACTCTCGTCGGTGGCGTCATCGACGGACACAACATCTGGCGTGGTGACCTCGCCGGGGCGTTCGACACGCTCGGGGCCCTGCGCGAGCTGAGCCCGAACATCGCGGTCACCACCTCGACCTCGCTCTTTCACACACCGCACGACGTGAACGATGAGCCACTGCTGGGTGAGCAGCTCAAGAGCTGGCTGGCCTTCGCCGACCAGAAGGTCGGACAGGTCGCGACCCTCGCCAAGGGCCTGGCGGAGGGCAAGGCGACGATCGAGGACGAGCTGGATGCGGCATCCGCAGCCCTCGAGGACCGTCACAACGCCGCGGGCGTGCGCGACGGCGCCGTGCGGGCTCGTGCCGCATCGCTGAGCCCGAGCGACTTCTCTCGCGGCGACTACGCCACCCGCCTCGCCGCGCAGGACGCGGCCCTCGGGCTGCCGTTCCTGCCGACGACCACCATTGGCTCGTTCCCGCAGACCGGGGACATCCGCAGGTCGCGTGCGGCCTTCGCGAAGGGCGCGATCACCGAGGAGCAGTACAAGGAGGCGATGCGCGCCGAAATCCGCAATGTCGTCGAACTCCAGGAATCCATCGGCCTTGATGTGATCGTGCACGGCGAGCCCGAGCGCAACGACATGGTGCAGTACTTCGCCGAGAACCTCGACGGTTTCGCGGTCACGCAGAACGGCTGGGTGCAGTCCTACGGCAGCCGCTGTACGCGGCCGTCCATTCTCTGGGGGGACGTGTCACGTCCGGCACCGATCACCGTCGAGTGGTCGACCTACACGCAGAGCCTCACCTCGAAGCCGGTCAAGGGGATGCTCACGGGGCCCGTGACCATCCTGGCCTGGTCCTTCGTGCGCGACGACCAGCCGCTCGGTGAGACCGCCAACCAGGTGGCGCTCGCTCTCCGCGACGAGATCGCGGATCTCGAGGCGGCCGGAATCGGGATCATCCAGGTCGACGAACCGGCGCTGCGCGAGTTGTTGCCCCTCAAGAAGAAGGACCACGCCGACTACCTCGACTGGTCGGTCGGCTCCTTCCGCCTTGCGACGGCCGGTGTGCAGGACAGGACCCAGATCCACACCCACCTCTGCTACTCGGAGTTCGGCGTCGTCATCGATGCGATCGACAACCTGGATGCGGATGTCACCTCGATCGAGGCGGCCCGCTCCAAAATGGAGGTCGTTCCCGACATCCAGCGCAGCGGATTCGGTCGCGGGATCGGTCCGGGCGTCTACGACATCCACTCGCCTCGCGTGCCGTCGATCGACGAGGTCACCGACCTGATCGAGATCGCGCTCGGCTCGATCCCGGAGCGCCAGGTCTGGGTCAACCCCGACTGCGGTCTCAAGACACGCGGATACGACGAGACGGTCGAGTCGCTCACCAACGTGCTCGCGGCGACGCGTGCCGTGCGCGAGTCCCACGTGCACGCCTGATCGCGGCCTCCGGGGCTGACGCGTCGACCCCGGAGCGCCGCACCGGCGTGCGTGCGGCGTAACTCGAGCTCGCGGCGTTTCGCGGCGGAGATGCTGTCTGCGGCGGCGGGGATACTGCGTCGCGGAGGGCGGCAGAACTCCGCCGCGACGCAGTAAATCCGCCGTGACCTGGATGCCGCCGCGACGCAGTAACTCCGCCGTGACCTGGATGCGTGAGCTGTCGGTACAGGGTCAGACGGAGCGCAGTACCGCCACCACCTTGCCGAGCAGTTCAGCGAAGTCGCCGAGGATCGGGGCGAACGCGCTGTTGCGAGGGAGCAGCCAGGTATGACCGTCGCGCTGCTGGAACACCTTGACGGTCGCCTCGTCATCGAGCATCGCAGCCACGATGTCGCCGTTCTCCACGGTCTTCTGTTGACGCACCACGATCCAGTCGCCGTCGCAGATCGCGGCGTCGATCATGGAGTCACCGACCACCTTGAGCATGAAGAGTTCGCCCCTGCCGACGAGCTGCCGTGGGAGCGGGAAGACCTCGTCCACTTGCTGTTCGGCGGTGATCGGGATGCCGGCAGCGATGCGCCCGACGAGGGGCACCATCGCCGCGTCGCCGATGGGCGTCGGATTGTCTGAGACGATCCCGCCCTCCTCCTGCTGCAGGTCGATGAGCACTTCGAGCGCTCGCGGGCGGTTCGGATCGCGCCGCAGGTAACCGCTCAACTCAAGCTGGTTGAGCTGGTGCGTGACGCTCGAGAGTGACGAGAGCCCGACCGCGTCGCCGATCTCCCGCATGCTCGGCGGATAGCCGCGCGAGGCGACAGCGCGCTGGATCACATCGAGGATCGCGAGCTGCTTGTCACTCAGGCTCTTGCGACGGCGTGTGCCGGGCTTCTCCTGCGTCGGGCCAGCCTCGCCCCCCGTACTCGCGTCATCCATGTGTCTCCCGCTCGTCGTAACGATCTTCGCCTTAGCAATGTCGGTGGTGTCTGTTTAGGTCATCACCAGACAATCGAAACTGTATCCACATTCGGGTGATAAGCAAACCTTTGTTCGAGTGTGTCGCGCATCTCGGTTGCGAAAGGTCGAATATGGGACTTGAAATTTCGTACAATCGAAGATATGTTCGGAACAAAGCTTCGTATCCGGCGCTCCCGGCCGAGCGCCGGATACGAAACCCTCCCGCGTCGCACGACCGGCACAAGCAACCCAGAGAAGCAGAATCCAGATAAGAAAGGTCGCACCAAATGAGCACCGCAGTCATGGGCAACATTTCGGTATCGCCTCGCTTGCACCTGACGAAGCGTGGTCGTGTGGTCCTGACCACCCTCGCCGCGCTTCCGCTTGTCATCGCGGCTTTCTTCCTGGCCACCAATGGCGGGGGCGCGACGGCGACCGACAGGGTCAGCACTGTAGCGTTCGAGCACGTCACCGTTCACGCTGGCCAGTCGCTCTGGCAGATCGCGGGAGAGATTGCGCCGTCGGCCGACCCTCGCGATGTCGTGGCCGACATCGTGAACCTCAACCAGCTGACCGGCTCTGAGGTGCAGCCGGGGCAGCAGCTCGCCATCCCGGCCCAGTATTCGCACTGAGCGTTCTCGCGAACGGTGTCGAGCGACGGTTGTCGCCGTGGCAGAGCAGTGACTTGTCGCGCTCTAGCATTGACGGGTGGCCAGTCTCAGTGATCTTCCCATTCGCGCCGACCTCCGCGGTCTGAAGCCCTACGGCGCTCCCCAGGAGCACGTGCGAATCCGGCTCAACGTGAATGAGAATACGCATCCCGTCCCCGAGGCCGTCGCCACCGATATCGTCAAGGCGGTCGCCGAGGCGGTGCTCACCGTGAACCGCTACCCCGACCGCGAGTTCACTGTTCTTCGGGATAGCCTCGCCGCTTACCTCGGCGCGGGTCTCACTCGCGAGAACATCTGGGCCGCCAACGGCTCGAACGAGGTGCTGCAGCAGATTCTGCAGGCGTTCGGTGGTCCCGGTCGCAGCGTTCTCGGCTTCCCGCCCACCTACTCGATGCACTCGATCATCGCCGCAGGCACCGGAACGGCCTGGATTGCGGGCGAGCGCGACGAGAACTACGAGATCTCGCCCGAGACAGCCGTGAGCTGGATCGACAAGACGAAGCCGGATCTCGTGTTCTTCTGTTCTCCCAACAACCCGACAGGTACTCCCGTTTCCCTGGAGACGATCTCGGCCGCCTACGACGCTACCGATGGCATGGTCGTCGTCGACGAGGCCTACGCCGAGTTTGCGCCATCCGGGTTGCCGACCGCCCTCAGCCTGCTCGATGGACGTGAGCGGCTCATCGTCTCGCGCACCATGAGTAAGGCCTTCGCCTTCGCCGGCGCGCGCGTCGGCTACCTCGCCGCGGACCCGGCGGTGACGGATGCCCTGCGTCTCGTCCGCCTCCCATACCACCTCTCCGCGCTCACCCAGGCCGCGGCCACCGCGGCCCTCGCGCACAGCGCGGAGATGCTGGCCATGGTCGACGACATCAAGGCGCAGCGGGACCGAATCCTCGAGGAGTTGCCGAAACTGGGATTCCCGGTCTGGCGGAGCTGGTCGAACTTCGTGTTGTTCGGGGGAGTGGCCGACCCGCACGCCGTCTTCGAGGCACTTCTGAAACAGGACATCATCATCCGCGATCTCAATATCGCGAATCACCTCCGTGTCACCGCAGGCACCACATTCGAGACCACGGCCTTCCTCGACGCCATGGCCGGCCTCGGCTCGATCGCTAGGATTGGCGCATGAGCACGCACCGAGTGGCCCGACTCCAGCGCGAGACCAGCGAGTCGAGCATCGAGCTGGCGATCGATCTCGACGGCGGCGGAAAATCGGAGATCCACACCACCGTTCCGTTCTTCGACCACCTGCTGACGGCTTTCTCCAAGCACTCGCTCATCGACCTCGAGGTGCGGGCGAACGGCGACACCGAGATCGACGTGCACCACACAGTCGAAGACATCGGCATCGTACTCGGCAAGGCGATCCGCGAGGCCCTCGGCGACAAGGCGGGCATCGCGCGATTCGGCGACGCCCTCGTCCCTCTCGATGAGGCGCTTGTGCAGGCGGTCGTCGACATTTCCGGGCGGCCATTCCTCGTGCACTCCGGCGAGCCAGCGGGGTTCGAATACCACCTCATCGGCGGACATTTCACGGGCTCGATGGTTCGCCACGTCTTCGAGGCGATCACGTTCAACGCCGGTCTCACCGTGCACGTCACGGTGCTGGGCGGTCGCGATCCGCACCACATCGCCGAGGCAGAATTCAAGGCCTTCGCGCGCGCGTTGCGCCAGGCGGTGTCCCCGGATCCGCGGGTGAGCGGCATCCCGTCGACCAAGGGTGCGCTGTAATCGTGACCAAGCCATCCGTCGTCGTTCTCGACTACGGCAGCGGAAATGTCCACTCGGCCGCCAAGGCACTCGAGGCTGCCGGAGCCCGCGTGGAGCTCACCGCCGATCGCAGGAAAGCCCTCGATGCCGACGGCCTCGTCGTGCCCGGAGTCGGAGCGTTCTCGGCTGTCATCGAGGCCCTCAACTCCGTCAACGGTGCCGAGCTCATCGATCGACGTCTGGCGGGAGGTCGGCCGGTGCTCGGAATCTGCGTCGGCATGCAGGTGCTCTTCGAACGCGGTGTCGAGCGTGGCGTCGAGACCGAGGGCCTCGGCGAATGGCCTGGCACCGTCACCGAACTTGTCGCCCCGATCCTTCCTCACATGGGCTGGAATACCGTCGAGGCGCCAGACGACTCGGTGTTGTTCGCCGGCGTCGGCAGTGAGCGCTTCTACTTCGTGCACTCCTATGCCGCAAGCGACTGGAGCCTCGAGACACCGCCACCGTTTCCGAGCCCGCGGCTGACCTGGGCCGAGCACGGCACGCGCTTCCTGGCGGCCGTCGAGAACGGACCGCTGTCCGCGACCCAATTCCACCCGGAGAAATCGGGTGCGCCGGGGATCCGGCTGTTGTCCAATTGGATCGCAGCGCTTCGGAGTGAATAACATCTAGACGCCTGCCCGCCACTGTGGCGCGCGGACCAGCGGCCGCGAGGCCGAGAAATGACATCATGAGCGAGTACACGAGCACCCCGGCTCTCACGCTGTTTCCCGCCGTCGACGTGGCGGACGGCAAGGCCGTGCGCCTCACACAGGGCGAGGCGGGCAGCGAGACCAGCTACGGCGATCCGGTGGATGCCGCAGTCGACTGGGCCTCCCAGGGCGCCGAGTGGATTCACCTCGTCGATCTCGATGCGGCCTTCGGGCGCGGAAACAACCACGCCGTGATCAAGAAGGTGATCGGGCAGGTCAATGGGGACGTACAGATCGAACTCTCGGGCGGCATCCGCGACGACGCCAGCCTCGAAGCCGCGCTCGCGACCGGCGCCAAACGCATCAACCTCGGTACGGCGGCGCTCGAGAACCCCGAGTGGGCTGCCCGCGTCATCGGCGAATTCGGCGAGACGATCGCGGTGGGCCTCGATGTGCGCGGCACCGTGCTCGCCGCCCGCGGCTGGACGAAGGAGGGAGGGGACCTGTTCCAGGTACTCGACCGCCTCGAGGCCGCCGGATGCAGCCGCTACGTCGTTACCGACGTCACGAAGGACGGCACGCTGCAGGGCCCCAATCTCGAACTGCTCCGTTCCGTCGCCAGCCGTACGGACAAGCCGGTCATCGCTTCCGGCGGCATCTCCAGCCTCCACGACATCGCCGATCTCCGGGCACTCGTGCCTTTCGGTGTGGAAGGAGCGATCGTCGGCAAGGCGCTCTACGCGAAGGCCTTCACGCTCGCCGAGGCGCTGGACGTAGCCGGAGCCTGATGAGCCGCAGCGACTCCGCGGGAACGCCGTGGGAGGGCAGGCACTTCGACCAGAACGCCTTTCCCGGCGATGACGGGTCAGCGCCCGAGCGCCTCACGGAAGCGCTGCGCCGGTTCCGCGCGCGCGAGGCCGGTGAGGTCGACGTCGTGGACGCCTTCCGCGACTCACGGCTGCTCATCCCTCTCGTCGCGAGACTGGGGGAGTCGGGCCTCGGCGACCACGGCCTGCCGGTCGACAAGCGCGCGGAACTCTCGATCGTGACCGTCGCCGGTCCCGATGGTCGAAACGTGATGCCGGTCTTCAGCTCGGTCGACACGATGCGGCAGTGGAATCCTCAGGCCCGGCCGGTTCCGGCCGACGCCGTCCGCATGGCGCTCGCCGCGGCAAGTGAAGACACCGAACTCGTGGTTCTCGACCCGACCTCGGCGACGGAATTCGTCATCCGCCGTCCAGCCCTGTGGGCAATCGCCCAGTCGCGGCCGTGGACTCCGAGTTACGTCGACGAAGAGGTCATCGGCGAATTCCGTGCGTCGGCGGAGCGTGAGAACACAGTGTCTGCGATAACTCTGCGGGCGGGGGATCCGGACGCCCGACTCGCAGGCCCCGAACTTCTGGTGGACCTTGCACTCGTCCCGGGCCTCGGGCAGGGCGATCTCGACGTGCTTCTCGCTCGCCTTCGGGACCGCTGGTCGACGAGCCCGGTCGTTACCGCGCGGGTGGACTCGATGCGTGTGCAGCTCACGGCCGCCCCATCCGCATAGTCCCCGGGGGCTCGCAGTTCGCTGGTCTACGCTGGCAGCCATGAGCGGCAAAGGATCGGGGACCGAACCCAGTGGGTGGCTGTTCAGCGGCGAGCCCGACGGGCCCCGGACTCCGCAGCCTCGGCGCACATTTTCCCTGAAGAATCGCTCGATCTACTGGTGGCTCAACGTCATTTTCGTCATCGTGCTGCTCGGGCTGGTCTTCGGCGCGGCGTCGCAGTTGTGGTTCTTCCTGGTCGCAATCGTCTGGGTCGCCCTCGGGGTGTTCGTCACGATCCGTTTTCGGCGAGACCAGCCGCCCCCGCCGAAGCTCTTCGACGACGAGCGGCCGGGTCGCAGGAAATAACAGCGCCGTCTCGTGAACCTGTTGCGGCGCCACAGCCGAATCAACGGAAACTCAGGACTTTGGTTCGCGACGGCCCCGAATCGGCCAGAGCACGGGTCACGTGAGTCGTGTCTCCTGAATTTCCAACTCGGATGGTCGGAGGCAGGCAGGCAGGCGCACTGGGCGGGCGACGCGGCGGTGGCCCTTCGGTCAGTTGACCGGGCCGGTCCACTTCTCGCCGGCGCCGAATCCCGGCGCATCGGGGATCGCGGATGCCTCACGGAAGGCGAGCTGCACCGAACGAAGCCCGTCACGAAGCGCGCGAGCGTGCTGGTCGCCCAGGTCGGGGGCGCTGGCGGTGACCAGTCCGGCGAGCGCGTTGATGAGTTTGCGGGCCTCGTCGAGGTCCAACTGATTCTGCGGGTCATCCGCCAGTCCGCATTTGACCGCGGCGGCGCTCAGCAGGTGCACGGCGACGGTGTTGATAACCTCGATCGCCGGCACCTCGGCGATATCCCGAGCGGCATCATTCTCGTCGAATGCGTGGAGGTGTTCTGTATCGCTCATCGGGGGATCCTCTGTTACACTGAACGCTGGCTTCGAGACGTTAGTGTCTCGAAACGAAAGTGGAGATTCTCCCACCCGCGCTTGACCGCTTTGCGTGTTTATTCAACACATTAAGGTTACCGGGTTGTTGGTGCCCCCTCTTCTCGCCGTCAAGGCGAGCAGAGAGTTCAGGGCGCTGGGCCTGGTGACCGAGAGATTCGGATGCCGGGGCGCAAATTTTCTCCTTCGTCACGAGTGCCGGCATCCCCGCCGATACGCTCTGGCCACCAGAACTGACTAAGGAGTTACGCATCAGCGATCCCCGTACCAATGACCGAATCCGCGTGCCGGAGGTCCGACTTGTTGGCCCCAACGGCGAGCAGGTCGGTGTAGTGCGCATTGAAGACGCCATCCGTCTTGCCCAGGAGGCCGACCTGGATTTGGTTGAGGTTGCTCCCAATTCCAAGCCTCCCGTTGCCAAGATCATGGATTTTGGCAAGTTCAAGTACGAAACGGCGCAGAAGGCGAAAGAAGCCAAGCGCAACCAGTCGAACACGATCCTCAAAGAGGTTCGCTTCCGGCTCAAGATCGACGTGCACGACTACGAGACCAAGCGCAAGCGCGCCGAGGGCTTCCTTCAGGGCGGTGACAAGGTGAAGGCCATGATCCTGTTCCGCGGCCGCGAGCAGTCGCGTCCGGAGCAGGGTGTTCGCCTGCTTCAGCGTTTCGCCGAGGACGTGTCGGAGTTCGGTACGGTCGAGTCCACCCCGACCATCGACGGTCGCAATATGGTCATGGTGATCGGTCCGCTCAAGACGAAGGCCGAGGTGAAGGCCGAGCACGACGCGAAGCGCCCCACCTCAAAGCCCGCCCGCTCGGAGCGATCGGCGGCGCCCGCTGCAGAAAAAGCGCCAGCGGCGGCGCCGGTTCAGGCAACGCCCGTTGTCCCAGCCGTGTCCGACGCGCCCGCTCCGGCCGCGGCGAAAGCCGCTCCGGTTCCCGTTGCGGACGTTCCCGTTGCGGACGTTCCCGTGGACGTCTCAGCGGAGGAGCCGGCGAAGGCAGCCCCCACCGAGGCGAAAACCCCGGCTCCGAAGGCGCCCGCTCCCAGGGCGACCCCGGCCGCGGCATCCAAGCCGACTCCGACGCCGGGCGCAGTGCCAAGGCCCCGCGCCGTGGCCCCCAAGACTGCACAAGCAGATGTAACGACGGATTAGCCCACTAATCCCGTCGAGTAGCACGAACAAGGAGAGAAATGCCCAAGCAGAAGACCCACTCGGGGACCAAGAAGCGATTCAAGGTCACCGGCAGCGGAAAGATCATGAAGCAGCAGGCTGGCATGCGCCACAACCTGGAGTCGAAGTCGGGCCAGCGCAAGCGTCGCCTCAACCAGGACCAGGTCATCGCTCCGGCGAACGTCAAGGCCATCAAGAAGCTTCTCGGCAAGTAACGCCGACGACGAATAAGGAACCAGAAAAATGGCAAGAGTAAAGAGGGCCGTCAACGCCCATAAGAAGCGTCGGGTAATCCTCGAGCGCGCGTCCGGTTACCGCGGCCAGCGTTCACGCCTCTATCGCAAGGCCAAGGAGCAGGTCACCCACTCCCTCGTCTACGCCTACCGCGACCGTCGTGCCCGTAAGGGAGATTTCCGCCGCCTGTGGATCCAGCGCATCAACGCCGCGTCCCGCGCCAATGGCCTCACCTACAACCGCCTCATCCAGGGTCTGAACCTCGCCGGAGTCGGCGTCGACCGTCGTATCCTCGCCGATCTTGCCGTGACCGAGCCCGCAACGTTCGCCGCGCTCGTCGCGACCGCGAAGGCCGCTCTGCCCGCCGACACGTCGGCTCCGAAGGTCAGCGCCGCGTAGGTACACGTCGAAGAGGCCCGGCCGCCAGGTGGCGGCCGGGCCTCTTCTTTGCGCCGCGTCCGACGGACGCCCCACGGCGCTCCGGGAGGCCGCTTTCGACGTGTACACGCCGGTGGAGGCCAGGGTCAGCCCGTATTCACCGGGCGAGAATAGGATGGCCCCGTGCTCGATAACCCCCGTTCACCCCGCGTGAGAAGCGTCGCCAAGCTCGCCAAGCGCGAAGCTCGGGCGACCACGGGTCTCTTCCTGCTCGAGGGTCCACAGGCCGTGGCGGAGGCGCTGACGTTCCGCCCGCAGTTGGTCGTAGAGCTCTACGCGACCCCGACGGCGATCGAGCGCTACACCGACATCGCACAGGCAGCGGTCGACGCCGGCGTCGATGTCGAGTTCGTCACGGAGCACGTGCTCGATGCCATGGCCGACACGGTCACACCCCAGGGCATCGTCGCCGTCTGCCACCAGTTTCCGACTTCCGTCAAAGACATCCTGCGCTCGGCGCCGAAACTGATTGCGATCCTCGAAGAGGTGCGCGACCCCGGCAATGCCGGGACGATCATCAGGGCGGCGGATGCCGCGGGCGCCGACGGCGTGATCCTCACCGGTCGCAGCGTCGACCTCTACAACCCCAAGGTCGTGCGATCCTCCACCGGCTCGATATTCCATTTGCCGGTCGCTGTCGGTGCCGAGCTCGAGAGCGTGCTCGAGAAGGCGCGCGAGGCGGGACTCACGGTACTCGCTGCGGACATCAAGGGCGACGACCTCCTGCAGGCACGCCGCGAGGGGCTCCTGGCCAAGCCGACCGCCTGGCTCTTCGGCAACGAAGCGCGCGGGCTCTCCGACGAACAGTTCGCCCTCGCCGATCGCGCGATCACGGTGCCGATCTACGGCCATGCCGAGTCGATGAACCTGGCCACAGCGGCATCCGTCTGCCTTTACGAAAGCGCCTTCGCCCAGCGGTCCTGACCGCCCCGCCGGAGCAAGCAACCGCCGGCCTCCGGCGGAGGTCGGCGGTTGTTTCGATTCCTGTGTTACTTGGCGGCCTTCACGAACTCATCCGTGTAGGTGGCCTTCAGGTCGATCGTCTTGCCCTGGACGTCCTTGTTGAAGAGGCTCAGAACCTTGAGATTGGTCGGAGGCCCGTTCGGCGGCATGATTCCGGTCGGGTTGTAAATTCCCTTCTCCGCATCGAGCGCCTTCACGTAGGCATCCAGTCCGGCGCCGGCGTAGTAGTCGGCTGGCATCTTTGCTGCGATCTGCGCGCCATTGTGATCCTGGATGAATTTCAGGGTCTTGACGTACGCGTTGACCAGTTTCTGCACGGTGATCGGATTCTGCTTCACGTAGGAGGTCTTCATATAGAGCGACGTCGCCGGGTACTCCCCGCCAAGCGCCTTCGACGTTCCCGCGGCCGTCCGCATGTCCAGGAGGATGTACGCGCCGCCGGTTGCGAGCAACTGGGAGACGGTCGGTTCCGTGGTCATCGCGCAGTCGACGTTCTTGTGTTGCATCGCTCCGATGAGGGTGGGCCCCGACTGGACTCCGAGGCGCGTCGTCGACGCGGGATCGACGCCGGCCTTCTTCGTCAGGTACTGGGTCAGAAAGTCCGTCGACGAACCGACATCGGTGATGCCGAGGTTGAGGCCCTTGAAGTCAGCGGCGGACTTGACCGTGTTCTTGAGATCGCTACGGCAGAGTTCCACTTCACCCGGAGTGGTGAGCATGTTGACGACCGACTCCACAGACTGGCCGAGACCCGCCAGGTCGATCGTGTGGTCATAGAAGCCGCCGACGCCGTCCACCTTGCCGGCGAGCATGTTCGTGGTCGCGTCGACGCCTGCAGGCTCGTCGGATAGCGTGACGGTCAGCCCCTGGTCCTTGTAATACCCGAGCTGCTGGGCGAGCATGAACGGCAGGTAGATCTGCTTGTTCAGGCCGCCGACCATGATGGCGACCGTGCCATTCGCGCTGTCCGAGGTCGCGCCCGCTGTCGGTGCTGCCCCTCCGCCCGAACTGCAACCGGTCACCGCGAGCGCAACGGCGACGCCGATCCCCGCCAGCATCCTGAGTTTTGTCGCTCGTGGATTGTTCTTCATTGGACTCTCCTTGGTGTTGTTGTTTTGTTTTGTGAGGTGAAGTGAAGCGAGCAGGACTCAGAGGCCAGAGGCCTGGGCATCGAGGCTGCCGAGCTGCGGTGGGCGCCAACGAAGCAGTCGGTGCTCGAGCTTGCCGATGAGGAACTCGGCGAGCAGTGCGACGATCGCCATGATCACCATCGCGGCCCACACTCCATTGGCATTGAATGTGCCCTGGGCGTTCTTGATCAGTTGCCCGAGTCCCAGACTGCCGCCGATGAACTCGCCCACGATGGCGCCGATGAGCGCGAAACCGAAGCTGACGTGGAGGCTCGCGATGATCCATGTGAACGCGGAGGGCAGCACGACCTGCCTGGTGACCTCCCAGCGGGATGCGCCGAGGATCGTCGCATTGGCGATGAAATTACGGTCAACCTCGCGAACACCCTGGAATGCGTTGAAGAACACTCCGAAGAACACGAGAACGATGACGAGAAGGATTTTCGACTCGATTCCGAGACCGAGGATGAGCACGAAGAGGGACCCGAGCACGATCCGCGGAATCGAATTGAGCACCTTGATGAACGGTCCGAGAACCTCGGCGAGAAACCGGATGCGGCCGAGCGCGATGCCGCTGACGATTCCCAGCGCCGATCCGATGAAGAATCCGATGAGCGCCTCTTCGAGGGTCACGAGGATCTGCACCCACAGCGGGCCGAGCGCCGTGCCATCCCTGAACCAGGTCACGAGCTGGGCGATGATGCCGCTCGGCGCGCCGAAGAGGATGATCTTGGTCGAATCCGTACCGACAATCAGCTGCCATCCGCCGAAGATCACAATGAGCACGGCCGCCTGGGTCAGATGCACCGTGAGCCTGTGCTTTCGCAGGCGATCTTTGTAGATGCGTTCGTTGCTGGATGCCGAATCGGGCGCGTTGGCGGCCGCGGTCGCTCCTATGGTCGCCATGGCTACGCCACCTTCTCCGAGGCCGAGGCCGCGGTCGTCTGGCTGTACGCGATGTCGACCTCCTCGCGAAGCGCTTCCCAGATCTGTTGGTAGAGGTCCACGAATCGCTGCTGGAATCGGATCTCCTGCACCACCCGCGGTCGCGGTAGATCGATCTGGAAGGTCGCCTTGACCGTTCCGCCGGGGCCGGCGGTCATCACGACCACCTTGTCGGCGAGAGCGATCGCCTCCTCGAGGTCGTGGGTGACGAAGACCACCGCGGGGCGCGTCTCATCCCACAGGTGCAGCAGTTCATTCGACATGATCGCCCTCGTCTGCACGTCGAGGGCGCTGAACGGTTCGTCCATGAGGAGTATCGCGGGCTCGTTGATGAGGCTCTGTGCCAGGGCGACGCGCTTGCGCATGCCGCCGGAGAGCTGATGGGGGAATCGATCCTCGAAGCCGGCGAGGCCGACCCGGCGGATCCAGTCCTTCGCCTTCGCTTCGGCGGGTCGCCTCGCCGTGCCGCGGAACCGCGGGCCCATGGCGACGTTGTCGAGGACCGTCTTCCATGGAAGGATCGCGTCCGTCTGGAACATGAAGCCGACGCCGGGGGTGATGTTCTTGACCACCTGGCCGTGCACTTCGACCGTGCCGGCGGTCGGACGCTCGAGCCCGGAGATGAGGGTGAGCGAGGTGGATTTTCCGCATCCGGTCGGGCCGACGATAGCGGTGAACTGCCCGGGCTCGACCCTGAGGTCCATGTCCTTGATGGCGGTGTAGGCGGAGCCGTCGGGGGTGGTGAACCGCTTGGTGACGCCGCGCAACTCGATCGCGGGATCGACGTCTGCCAGACGGGTTTCGAAGAGGCGAGGTGTGCTGTCCGACATGGCCTAGTTCACCCCGGCGAACGGTGCTGAGGGCGTGCTGGTTACCATTGATGTCTCCCTTGACGATCGCGCTCGTTGGACGGAGCGGTTGAGTGGGAGTCATCGTATAGTTGGCGCTAAGTCGCCAGACCTTTAGATCGGTTGCCCGCAAAAGAAGGTCTTTACCGCGTTTTTCCCTTTGTGCTCAGGCACGGAGTCACCGGCAGGCGTCTTCCGCTACGAGGAGGTGGTATGCGCTGGAGTGCGGTTCGAGGACGACCGGGTGCACGTCGACGACGCCTCGCCTTCTCGACCCAGACCCTGGTGTTTCAAATGGGGGTGCTCCTGTTGGTTGTGCTCTCGACCGCGGGACTCTACGTCTGGCTGACCTACCAGCGACTCACGATCGAAGCTGAATCGCGCGCACTCGCCGTCGCCGAGAGCATCGCGGCCGACACGGACGTGCGCTCGCAGGTACAGGAGCTGTCGGCTGCGGCGACCCTTCCGTCGAACGCGGTGCTGCGGACGGGCGCGCTCCAGGGAATCGGAGAAGCCGTCAGGGCTCGCACCCGAGCGCTGTTCGTGGTCATAACCGACGACGACGGGATTCGACTTTCCCATCCGACGCCGTCGCTGCTGGGAAAGAAAGTCAGCACGAGTCCGGTCAGTGCGCTTTCGGGCAAGGAAGTGGTGGAGGAGCAGAGCGGGACGCTCGGCCCCTCGGCGCGCGCGAAGGTTCCCGTGTGGTCCGCCGACGGGAGCCAGGTCGTGGGCGAGGTGAGCGTGGGCTTCTCGACCCAGGACGTGCTCTCGAGCGCGGGTACGGCGATCGCCCCCATCCTCCTGATGGGCGCTGGCGCGCTCCTCGTCGGAGCGCTGGCCTCAACGTTTCTCGTCCGCAGACTGCGACATCTCACGCTGGGTCTCGAACCGGAAGAGATCTCGACCCTCGTGCAGGACCAGGAGGTGGTGCTCTACGGCGTGGCGGAGGGTGTGATCGGCATCGCCGCGGATGGACGCGTCACGGTCTGCAACGCCAAGGCCCGCCGCCTGCTCCGTCTGGGGGACGTCGCGGGACGTCAGTTCAGTTCGCTCAGTATTCCCGCCCCCATCGTCGAGCTCATGAAGGATGCCGGCGTCACGGGGGGCGCCACCGTGCAGGTCGTCGTAGGACCCTCGGTGCTGCTGGTGTCGGCTCGAAAGGTCATCAGGGGCAACAGCGATCTCGGCTGGGTCCTCACCGTGCTCGATCGCACCCAGGTCGAGGAGTTGAGCCGTCAATTGGATGCCGTCGGTGCGCTCTCGGCGGCCCTGCGAATCCAGCGTCACGAGTTCGCGAACAGGCTGCACACGGCGTCGGGCCTGCTCACTATCGGCGAGGTGGACGAGGCTGCGCGCTACCTGCAGCAGACCCTGGAAACGGGGCCCCTCAAGTATCCCGTCGAACACGGTGATCGCCTTCAGGATTCCTATCTGCAGGCCTTCGTCGGGGCAAAGGGCTTTCAGGCCTCGGAGCGTGGGGTGCTGCTCAAGATCGGCTCAGGCACGCTCATCAGGGGGAGTGTTTCGGATCCGCAGGACATCACGACCGTCCTCGGCAATCTCATCGACAACGCCATCGAGGCCGCGGTCCACGGCGCATCCTCCATTCGCTGGGTGGAACTCGAGCTGCTCAGCGAGGACGAGACCCTCCATCTGGTCGTCGCGGATTCGGGCGACGGTGTGGCAGGCGATCTCGATCTGCCATTCGTGGAGGGGCACACGACCCGGGAGGCCCCCGACGATTCCGTGCACGGCCAGGGACTCGGTCTGCCGTTGTCCCGCAGGATCGCGCGCAACAGGGGCGGGGATGTCTGGCTCGCGTCGCCCGGTCAGCCCGGCGGCCCCGGGGCGGTGTTCTGCGCTCGACTTCCTGATGTACTTGCACTCACGACCGACCCGGCCACCACCCAGATCCGCGAGCCTGGAACGAAAAGACGGGGATAGCACGCGATGGATGACATCAGAGTCTTGATCGTCGACGACGATTTTCATGTCGCACGGCTTCACGTCGCCTACGTGGATGCGGTTCCGGGTTTTTCGGCGCTGTCTCCGGTGGGTTCAGGGTCCGCCGCCGTGAGGGCGATCGACGCGCTCAAACCCGACCTGGTGCTCATCGACATCTACCTTCCGGATGCAAACGGGCTCGACATCCTCCGCGTCCTCGATGTCGACGCGTTCGTGATCAGCGCGGCATCCGACAGCTTCTCTGTGCTCAGAGCTCTTCGAAGAGGAGCGCTCTCATACCTCATCAAGCCGTTCCCGGAAGATCTCCTCGCTCAGCGCCTTCGCTCGTATGCGCGATACCGAAGGATCCTTGCCGACGGGCAGGATGTCGACCAGGAGGCGGTGGAGCGGGCCCTGCGCACACTGCACCCCGGGGACAAGAGCACCGGTCGACCCCGGGCCGTCACCGAACTCTCCGTGCTTGAGGTGCTGCGAACCAGAGCGGTTCCCACGCCGGCTGCCGACATCGCCGCCGAGGTCGGAATCTCGCGGGCGACGGCGCAGCGCTATCTCTCCGGCCTGGTCGATGACGGTGCGATATCGGTCCAGTTACGCTATGGCACGACCGGTCGGCCGGAACACCGGTACAGCATCCGACAGGACGTCGGCTAACCCGCCGCGTCGATCCGCCCTGCGCGGACTCCGCTCGCGTAGCGCCTAAACTTGTGACCCGTGCCAGAACCACACGCAATCACCGAGAGCGCCGTGAATGACGCGGTTGCCGCAGCGCTCGCCGCCATCGCCTTCGCGCCCGATCTTGCGGCGCTCAAGGCGGTCAAGACCGCCGAGATCGGCGAGGTATCGACTCTCGCGAAGCTCAACGCGAGCATGCGTGCCGTCGCTCCCGACGAGAAAGCGTCGGCGGGCAAGCTTCTTGGCCAGGCGCGCGCCAGCGTCAATCAGGCCTTTGCCGCTCGCGAGACCGAACTGTTCGCCGCCGAGGAGGCCGCACGGATCGCGGCGGAGACGGTGGATGTCACAGCCCTCGCCTCGCGCTGGACCGCCGGAGCGCGGCATCCACTCAACCTGCTGCAGGAACTCATCGGCGACGTCTTCATCGGAATGGGCTGGGAGATCGCCGAAGGGCCGGAGCTCGAGAACGAATGGTTCAACTTCGACGCCCTCAACTTCGACGAGGACCACCCGGCCCGTGCCATGCAGGACACCTTCTTCGTCGAGCCGGTCGACTCGCACCTCGTGCTGCGCACCCAGACGAGCCCCGTGCAGATCCGGTCACTGCTCACACGCGAGCTGCCTGTCTATGTGATCTCGCCGGGCAAGGTCTTCCGCGCCGACGAGCTCGACGCTACCCATACGCCCGTATTCCACCAGGTCGAGGGCATCGCGATCGACCGGGGACTCACGATGGCGCACCTCCGTGGCACCCTCG